>LIDZ01013709.1_pt2 | contig 129297 bp, 131 predicted proteins | sample 644651 | NCBI WGS metagenome assembly LIDZ01 (sample SAMN03856242, study PRJNA289617) | food metagenome | isolation source: wine grapes on drying loft during traditional withering process | host: Vitis vinifera cv. Corvina | place: Italy: Gargagnago di S. Ambrogio di Valpolicella | collected 2014-01
CATCTTTGTTCGGATCTTTGCCGTGACCTGCGTATTCCGGCGTATAGACGGCATGCCCTTGACTGCGCAGCACCGCCGCTACGCCGTCCCAGAAGTGAGCGTCAGCCCAAGAGCCATGCACAAGCACGAAGGTAAGCCGTTGCTGTGCGGGTAAACGGTATCTTTCATCCGATTCGAGGGCACCATTGCTCCAGAGCCACCTTCCTTCAGAATAAGGGGAGTTATAATAACTGCGGGGCATAAACCTATAATCGGGATAAGGGAATTGATGAGTTTCTTGGAAATAAGGAAACATGTAGAAGACATCCTCTCATATCGACATATATTATCAGCTTATGCCCACTGCGTTTGAGAGGTTCCCACACTCGATCCGCCGAAAAAAAAGCCGCAAGAGAGAACGGTGGACAGCCGCTAACCCACTCGGACCAACCCCAATGATAGCTACAAGCAATTCATTATTAATTCCATTCATTTCAGAATCCATGAAACATTCTGTGGGAGTATTGGGAGTACAACATTCTTTAGATTCAAGTTTAAATTCAATGTCTTTCATAATTATATCTTCCTTAAATTTTATACCCATCAAATTATTTTGATACGTTAAATAAAAAAAATGATCATTGAGGTTTCGGATAAAAAATACAGCAAAGTTGTTCTGACAATAGTCCTTTGATTTCATTTTCATTTAACTCGTAATAGTTCCATTTCCCGATACGCTCCATGAGGATCACATTTGCATCCAATAACATTTTTAAGTGGTAGGAAAGTTTGGATTGCGGTAAACCAAGTAAATCGGTTAAAACACATACACACACCTTACCCTTTTGATTTAATTCATATATATTTTTTAAACGATTTTTATCGGATAGCGCTTTAAACTTTTGCTCATACAGACTTAAAGTAGCATCATCTATATTTGTATTTGTACTTGTACTGTTCATGTGTTCACCTCCTTTTTCACATCAAATTTTGTTGATGCGTTAATCTCAGCACCTTACGATTTAACCACAGGTGACTGCCCCTCATGATACAGAAGCAGCACAGCTCCAGACAATAGCGCTAATAAATAATTGGGTACTTCGCCAATAATTTGAAACAGATTACCCTACACACTGGTGGGATTCACCACGGACATTAAGATAGTAAGATCGAAAAAACTGAATTCAGCCAGCGCACAAAACCACAATGGCTTCGCTCTTCGATGTTCTCATTACACATTTTCCAACATAAATTTTCCGATTTCAATCAGACTGTCCTCCGCTTGTGGTGTAACACCCACCTGATCGGCAAAGCCGTGGGAAAGTCCTTTGTACCGTATCGTTTTTACTTTGACACCTGACTCCTTCAGCTTTAAGGCATATGCATCATCCTCTATACGCAAAAAGTCATATTCGCCGAACAAAATGATGGTAGGCGGCATCCCTTTCAGTTCGCCTCGCAGCGGGCTTATATGAGGGATTGTATCATCGGACACTCCCAAATATTCGCCCAATGTGACACTTCCTAAAGCGCCGCTCAACATATCCAGGATCGAACGAATCGGTTTATCCTGAGACGGGGATATTTCATAAACATCTCTGCGCTGCATATGTCCAATCATACCTGCAGCGTCCACACTTGGATATAGTAGTGCCTGCGCCTTCACCATCTGGGTTCCCTCATCCCGATCCTTCATTGTGCACACCGTGGCTAGGTTCCCACCGGCGGAATCACCAGAGATACAAATGCGATGCGGGTCACCATTGAATTCTTCGGCGTGGGCATATATCCATTTCAACACCGCATAGCAGTCGTCGTGCCCTGCAGGGTATGGGTTCTCCGGAGCAAGGCGGTAATCAACCTGAATCGATACACAGCCGGTATTCGCAACCACAAGCTTGCACATCTCCTCCACCACATCTGGCCCTCCTGCTACGAAACCTCCGCCGTGGATGTAATAGAACACTGGCTGCAAGCCTGCCTTATTCTTTTGCGAGGTATAAATTCGCACAGGTAATGCCACATCGCCGTTCTGAACGGTAGCATGCCTCACATCAACGCCTTCAGTGATCGGTATGCTATTCACGCCATTCATCATCCGACGCATTTGAGCTGCGCTTTTTTGGATGTTTTTCTTTTTGCCGCCTTTCATCATCATCTTAATCATCAAGCCCTTGAAGCCTTTCAACATTGGCGCCATACTCTGATAAAAGCGAGGATCCAGCACGCCAGGCTCATCGGTTTCAGGAATGGGCTTAATCAGGACATCCAGTCCGTTTTCATTAATTACATGCTGCCTTTCAAGAATAGATGTAAGAAGCTGTTGAGAATATTTTCGTTCCATAATGATACTCCCTTTCGAATGTTGTATCCATTGGGCCTAATCTTACTCCGTTAGGCCTAATGGCAAGATGATTATTCTGGCTCGTCTATCCGCGCTCTACCAAATCGCTCATTACCTTTAGATAGATTTTGTCCAGTTTGTAGAATGAGTAGATAACAGGAATCAGCACCAACGCCATACCATCATGATCGTACCGATAATAGCGTCGATTTGTAGTAGGTTTGCCATAACTCAATTATAGGTTTGGGCTTTCAGAAAAAATATCGCATTATTTCTTTTATTATATACTTCTTTTATCGTCCCAAATGTAAGCGGTTCATATTTTGTAGTCGAGAGCAAAAATACAATATAAAAAAACAAAAAGGACGACGCCAAAGTCATCCTCGTTGTATTATTTTCTGTTTATCTCTTTAGTAGAATCACTTGTACCTCATGCGGCTGAACAACAGCATTTACCATATAATTCGCTGTCACTTGCTGCGACCGCATTTGAAATAGCGGCAGGGACCGACTTTCAAGATAAGACCATTCTTCTGGACGCATGTCCTTGGGCGCACCCATATTCAGCCATTCGTCAAAGGCGCTTCCCCCAGCCGGACCTACCGAATACCTGCGCTCTGTATAAACACCCGGCGTTAAGCCGTCCAGATGAATGTGGTACTGACGGGTATTGCGTATATTGAACACATTGTACCGTTCGGTTTGGGTCAGGTGAGTGGTATGACGGTAGCGATACAGTGTATCATAATGACAATAATTATATAAAAATATCTGTATTTCACCTTTAGTAGAAGTTATAAAATACCCGTCACCTTCAGCTAACAGGCTGCTGCCCGCATACCGCAACAACTGCAGGGCGCGATAACAGCTTTTGGACAATCCCCCGCGAGTGAATAAACCAAACCCGCCATGAAAAAGATCCGCCGAGGGAACGATTTCCTCCATATGGTCACTAAGCGTCCAGTATCCCATAGCCTCAAACTGGTCGTAGTTTTCCAGAATGTTTTTGAAAAGAAAAGCGGATTTGTAGGAGGTGTCGTTGCACAAATCACGCTGCCAGATGCTATTGCTCCACTCTTCTAGAATAATGGGCAGATTGCCGAAACCGCGTTGGCGCAGCAGCTTTTTGACCTTGTGCAAAGCGTGCCCCAAATACTGTTCATCGCCGCTTGCCGCAAGAGGAAAAGCTTCATCCTCTGCCATGAGCTGTAGACCCGTATCTTCCTGATCGGGTAAAATGCTGTGATAAGCACCCAGAGCCAGTGTGTCGGGCATACAGTTATCCTTGCTGCAAGCCACCAGAAAGTCGCTAATATAATTACTCGAATCAATGTTGCATCCGGGGCCTGCGATATGCAACTGCGGATCAATAGCTCGGATCGCGCGGCTGGTCTCTCGGTAAAGCACCCAGTATTCTTCCAATGTAAACACACCATAGCCCGAAAAATCTGGACTCACGAAGGGAGCGAACCTCCATTCCCGCACTGACTCAATCCCATATCGGTCAATGAAATGGCGAACAAGGGAAGTCACGAGGGCGAGCCATTCGTCTAATTTCTTGGGCATAGATAGGATGCTTGGCCTCCTGAATGGAAACACGGCTTCCCTCGCTAATGCAGAGGGCATATAACTGAATTCCACAAAAGGCTTTAACTCTACTGAAAGCATGAAGTCCAGTACCTCATCTATATAAACAAAGTTATAATCCACGCTGCCCGACAATTTGCTGACATACAGCATCATGTCATCGTCCAACAAACCTTTGCAGCGCAGATAGCGAAAACCAATGTCCTTTTGCATCTTTCGTATTTGCGCCTGCACCGCGCCATTCAGCAGATCTTTGGCATATCCTGCATTTACCAACGTCCGCCAATTATGACTCAACGTCCGAATCTTACGGCTAATGTCCACATGCAGGTCATGTACCTCGTTGACCTGGGGTCGGACAATGGATTGCACGGGTTGATGCAAATGCCGCATCAGTGAAGAAAAATCGGTCGAGAATCCCTCGCTGGCGGTACCGTTCTCCTTAGACTCAGCGGTATCATGCTCATTTACGTGACGGTATTGCCCTGGTGTAACGCCATAGCGTCGTTTGAACGCGTCGATCAACGCGTTGGTACTTGGAAACCCGACTTCTGAGGCGATGTCCGTGATCGTTCTTTCACTACGAAGCAGAGACACTGCCTGACTCAGCCTGACATTCGTTAGGTAGGCAGTAAAAGTAAGACCAAGCTGTTTCTGAAATAAATGGGACAGGTAAGAGCTGCTTAAATAGATAGTGGCGGCTAGTCCGCTCAATGTAATATTCTCCCGATAATGTCGGTGGATATAATCGGTGGCTTTGCGCAACCTTTCCCTGCTTGAGGATTTGGAGGGATCCTTATGCTTGTTCTGTTCGAGAAAATTATGCACTAGGTTGTTCAGCAGTACCCCCACACGACTACGTAGCAATATAGGCAAACGAGATTCGTTTTTGTAATGGGCCTGGAATACGCTGGCGAACTCACTGCGGAGTAAATTAAAGCGTGCCTGCTCCTCCTTCGGGTACAGAAAAGACTTACACTCGATACTAATACTTTCGATCTCAGGACAAAAGGCCGCCAAAAATGCGGGCGAGATAAACAACGATAGTGCCTTGCCCGAACCTTGCATGTCCAAGCGGTGCAACTGGTAGCTGTTCAACACAATAATGTCATCCTGCCGAACTTCATAGGCAAACTGATTTTCATCCAGCTGTAGTACCCCAGTTCCCTGCAAGATGTACAACACCTCTAGTTCTTGATGCCAGGAAGCGATAGCGTCGTCAGGGAGGTTAATTGAAAACCGGAAATCCGAGGCTGCCAATGTATTTTCTTGCATACCTAACCTCCTATGTATGTATCTTAATGGACAGACAACCAGGCACGATTCTGATGCCAATCCACATGAACCGACGTTTCAAAAAAATTGGACAACTGTTAGGATTACAGAAGTTCCGGAGTTTTGCTTTGCATCATGATTTCCCTTCTCGAGTAAATAACGTATGACTGAAGACTGGCCGTGTTTCTTCGATATAATGCGTCATACAGAGCATCATTGGTGCATTAGGCTGTGATGCCAGCTCCATTAATGCTTGCCTCATCCAAAATCGTATCATATAAACCAATGAAAGCAAATTACCGTTGATAACGACATTTTGCGTCAGATCTCGAACGTACAGCTTCTCCTGCAGAGAAGAGCTTACCCAACAAATCATCTTACGCAGTTCACGCAGATCGACATTGCCAAATCGTTCTCCGAGCACGCTCACCGCTCCTTTGTAGGGTCAAATAACCATTAAGGATATTAAGCAGGATTCGTTGCCTCGTATTCCAGCAGAATCTGATCCTCTTCCTGAAAGCTTATGCGACCCCTATTTCATAATAAATACTCAGTTCTACGAAAAAAAGGAGCTGAGGGCTCTTTTTTAATGCAACCAACGTTATTCTACTTGAACGATAGGTGTACGCTCACAGACTTACTGCGGGGCATTGTTCTAGACTCAGATGAATAATATTAAACGATAGCTTAATCTAATGCGGAGCAAAGAACTACTCGAAGGAGGAAAGTTATAAAATGCCGACATCAATTCGAATGAGCATGGTTTACATTATGACCAATAAGGAAGTAATGAACGAAGTCATTGCTTTTTACCGGGACATGAATGGTGTACTTACCTTTATGGGTTCCTACCCTACATCTGGAAGAGGTACTGGTACAAGGAAAGTTTCACCTGCAACAGCAAACGATGGCATCGATCCCCTTGTGTCACAAGGATCACTGTCTTTATCCCGTGATGGTCGTTTCTTATTTGCAGTTAATGCAGGCAGTAATAGTATCAGTAGTTTCATCATTACCGACAGCGGAGGACTTGTTCTCGCCGATGTGAAGCCATCCGAAGGTGCTCAGCCTGCGCAGGTTTATTCTCTCCAGATGGCAGTATAATCGTTGTAACTGAGTTAACTACAGACCGTCTCAGTGTATTCCATGTTCATAAAAATGGTACTATTACAGGACCAATCATTAACGATTCTAATGGTACGAGACCGTTAGGCTCTTGTTTCCTATCCTCAGGAATCCTTTTAGTTACGGAAGTAGCTTCTAGTCCGCTGTCATCATATTCAATGAGTAACAACGGGCTGCTTAATGTTATCAGTGGTTCCGTACCGAACGGCCAGAAGACAGCATGCTGGGTTACAATTACGAGGAATGAACGTTTTGCATATACCACCAATACCTTAAGTGGCTCAATATCCACTTACCGTATAGATGACAGCGGAGCGCTAACGGTTCTCGGGCATATTACAAGTACACCAGCTGGCGCACCTACTGGTATACCAATAGATGCTGGAGTGAGTAAAGATGGACGCAATTTTTACACCCTTAACGGGAATCAGGGCACAGTCTCAGTATTTAATATCAAGGATGATGGTAGTTTGTCAGATTGCAGGTTGCCGCTTCGACCCACTACCCGTATTTTGGATCGCAAGGTTTAGCTGTTCTTTGATTCTGATTGGTCCACCTGCTTCTATTCAATCATGTTCCAAAATAGCCTATTCTGCTATGTGGCTAGCCTTAAAACGTTGCCTTACCTGTATATTGACTGGCACGTTAGCATTCAAGTCAATTCGATATATTTGCCCATCACCGTGATCAACCGGCTGTATTTATTCCTTTATGCGAGATAGCCTTCAATCAAGCCGAGTGGCAGGGGGCTTGGCTTGCCGCAGCTGGTCGCAAGCTCCACATAATGTTTCGAATCCGAGCTTATATGAAAAGCATGCATGATTTCGAGGACATGGTTGGCCAGCTCGCCATTTGCCCGCGGCCGGTTGCCGCTCACTATGCAGTTCGCGATGTCTGCTACACCAATTCCCCTGCTGTTCCCAGCATAATTATGCACCAGCGGAATTTCCGTAAACGCATTGCCATTTGCCCGCTTCAGCATTATTGGCCCGCCGTAGGTATTGGGATCGGGAACGATCAATGTCCCGTGGGACCCGTAAATCTCGATGCGGGGGAGAGTGCTGTCCCAGACATCGAAACTGGTGACTACAGTTGCCACTGCGCCGCCGGCAAATTGCAGCGTCCCTGCAACATGCGTAGGTACCTTGACATCAATCTTCTGGCCAAATTTCTTGGAGCTGGTAATCGTCCGCTGCGGAAACGAAGTCTTGGTCATGCCGCACACGGTCGTAGCCGGTCCCAGCAGAGACACCAGCGCCGTGAGATAATACGGCCCCATATCGAACATTGGCCCTCCGCCTGCCTGATAATAGAATTCTGGGTCCGGATGCCAGCTCTCATGTCCATGACAGACCATGAACGCAGATGCCCCCACCGGCTCCCCGATAAACCCGTCATCGATTAATTTTCTGCAGGTCTGAAGCCCGGCTCCCAAAAAGGTATCCGGAGCACAGCCAAGCATCAGGCCCTTTTCTTTGGCTAGGCTAACCAGCTCATCTCCATTTTCCAGCGACAGCGATAAGGGTTTCTCGACATAGACATGTTTGCCTGAGAGTAGTGCTTGCTTGCATACCTCAAAATGCCCGACCGGTGTAGTCAAATTGACTACAATTTGAATCTCCTCGGAAGCCAATAGTTCTTCTGTAGACCATACATGCGGAACACCGTATTTTTCTGCAGCCTCCTCTGCTCTTTCCCTGAAAAGATCAGCGCATGCGAATACTTCTGTATTTACAAACAGCTTTGTGAGATTCTCAAAATAGATCCCACTGATATTGCCGCACCCTATGATGCCTACCTTAACTTTGTCCAAAACGATCCCACCTTATCTTATATTGAAAACCATTATTTATCTGGAAGCCCATATGAAGCCTCTGCGCATCAATTCCTTCGCTTCCGGTATATCAAAGATGTCCGCATGATGCCCTAATGAGTTGTAGAACACTCTTCCTTCGCCCCACTTTTTGGTATACACGACAGGCATTGTAATCACTCCATTAGCCGAATGGGCACCCTCGCTGACCGAAAAAGTTGTAGTTGCCAGCACATTAACTGAGGGATCTACATGCAGGAAATACTGCTCTGACTTCACCTTAAAATCCTTGATTCCATCGATAATGGGACTGGAATTGGAAGTCACCATGTTCACTTCATAGTTCACTCCATCGTTAAAAGGATGGGCAACCCATTGTGAACCAGTCATAAAACTCCATTCCACACAATTGCGGAATGAATCGCACATTCCTCCATGGCACCCGGCCAGACCCACTCCGGATTCCACTACCTTCAGAATAGGCTGAAGCTGCTCATTGCTGATCTCACCCATTGTCCAGATCGGAACGATCAGATTCAGACCCAACAATTTCTCCTCATCCCTAAAGCTATCCAAAGTATCAGAAATCTCAACTTCAAAGCCTTCCGCCAGAAGCAATTCAGAGAAAACACCAGATACCTCAATCGGTTCATGCCCTTCCCATCCGCCTCTTACAATCAATGCTTTTTTAGTCATGCCTAAGTGCTCCTTTTGATTAAATGTTTGCTGCTATTGCTTATCTGCTCAGTTTGATTGTAATGCAAACACTGTATCTCGGCTCGTCAATTCCATTGCCTATATGGTCATTATTTGCTATTATTCATACAAAACTATTAGCGGCAATTTCAATCCGCTTGCCTTGAATCAAAGGAGCCCATTATGAAGGCCTATCATGAAAATCGCTTGTACCATTCCAGCCTCCCGTTCAGCTCAACGATCGTACACAATATAAATTTTCTCGCCCATTGGCATAATGATCTTGAATTTGTGTATGTTTATGAAGGCTCCATTCGAATGGGAATTAATCTGGAGAGCCGCATTCTCCACAAAGGAGATATGGCTTTTTGCTGTAGCGGAGATATTCATTATTATGACAGCAGTGACTGCGAATCGACCATTTTGTTGGTGATCTTCAATCCCAAAGTTATCGGCTGCCCCGGAGGATGGCCGAAGGATATTCGTCTGGCCAGCCCTTTTATCAGCACTTGTGATCAAGAAAATGAGACAACTATTGGAAGCGTTCTTCCTTCCAGAGCGTCTGAGCTTATGCTCCTTTTGAATCGCGAGTCCGAAGAAAAATTGCTGCACCAAGAAATGTTCATTACCGGAATGCTGTATGAACTCTGCGGAATGATCCTGCGGCATCTCCATTGTGAGCCTGCTGATCAAAAAAAGGACAAACGGCGATTGACCAGCATGAAGGTCATGCAGGCTGTGCTGGATTATCTCGAGTCCAATTGTTCGGGTGTGATCACGCTGGAGGATGCTGCAAGGCAGGCGAATATGAGCCTGTTCTACTTCTCCAGATTCTTCAAGAGCACCACAGGAATGAGTTATATATCATACTTGGGTCATATCCGAGTGAACAAAGCCGAAGAAATGCTTCTGAATACGAATAAGTCAATCATTGATATTGCCCTGGACTGCGGCTTTACGAATGTAAGAACATTTAACAGAGTGTTTAAACAATTCAGGAACAGTACGCCGTCAAGTTTCCGATAGATAGGTGTACAGCAAAAAAGCCTTTCGGTGGTCATACCCCTGTCAAGTAGACAGATAAAAAAAAGCTATACAGCCAGCGCCTGCCGATACTCAATCGGTGCGCGCTGTTTGAGTTTCTTCTGAAATCGTTGGTAATTATAAAAGTAGATATAATCTTCGACAGCTTGATGTATCTCAGCTTCTGACTTACACTGAAGAAGGTACATTTTTTCTGTCTTAAGATGCGAAAAGAAGGATTCAATGCATGCGTTATCTAGGTAGGTAGCTTTGCGAGAGTGACTGCCTTTGACGCCGAATGATTCTAATCGTGTGTTGTACGCCTGAGACGTATATTGGAAGCCCTGATCCGAAAGGAGTACGGCTTCTGAAACGTCTCTTTTTCGTGTCCACTGCTCAACTGTATCCATCACTAATTTTACATCGTTACGCTCAGATAGTTGCCAGGCTACGATTCGAGGGTATCCGAAATAGGGATGCGCCAAGTGGATCGCGATCATATGCTCTTTGATTTCATGATCTCGTGCATGAATTTCAGCTCGCCTTGAGCGTGCATTTCGCCATTTATAGTAATTAGCCCTAGATAGCCCTGCAATGGCTAATAGGCGCGTAATACCATGGCGCTCACGCAGTTCTTCAATCACTTCGTAGTTGTCTCGTAGTCTAAGCTTCTCTCCGTTACCAGATTTGGATATCGCTTTTTTAAGTATTCTACCTGAGCTTTTAAGTAATCGCGTTCTTCTTCAATCGTAGCGAATACGCTGCGAGGACGCCCTTTCATAGGGCTTGTTGAGCCCTTACGTGTATCGAGTTGCTCTCCGTTACGATACTTCCCTACCCAAATTTTGAGCTGGGTGCAGTGTCTAAACCCCAGCCTCTTTGCGACCACTTAATAATTCTCCGATCCAGTTAGATACGTTTGTATTGCCTTCATTTTGAATTCTTCTGTGTACGATTGAAACACCTGTCCCTTTTTCGCCATACAAAAATCCCCTCCAAGTTCACTCGTTTCCTCATGTTATCACATAAGGTTTTTTAAGAGTGCCTACTTGAAGGGGATAATATCATCTTCTACATTATGTTATGTTGGCACTTTTGTGTCAATGGACACGAAAATCTGCAAATACGTGTATGTTCTTGTCCTCCGACAAATTTGAAGCCATCGAAAAACAGCTTGATTCATCCGGACTGGCCCCTTCCATTCGTTCCAACTAGATGAATGAAAGTTAGCATGAAAATGTCCACACTTACACATAAAAGCATGACCCATCTGTTTGTTAGTTAACAGGAGAAGTGAACTCACAAATCTTTTCAAAACATTATATAGTGACATGTAAAGATCTGAGTAAATTTGATCTGAATCATAAATAAAAAGCCTGTAATATCAGGCTATTAATCACTACTCAACTTCTACCGCGAAATCAGCCCATTGCGTCATCGATGGTCCGTTTTCAGGGAAAGGAATATAAGCAGGACTGATTACTTTGATCATGTAACTGCCTTTTTCGCTTAATGTGAACCAGCCTGCGAATTTTTGGTCCTTAATGGGCAGTTCAAAACTTTTCACCTCTTCATATACCTGATAGCTGTCCTTGCTTGCTGGTTGATACCGTTCAACGCTGACGGTCAGCTTATCAAACAGGTCATTATGCTGCAGGGTATTCCCCGACACATCAATCTTTTGTCCAGGCGTTGCCTGGATATAACCGTGGATAGGGCTGGTGAAAGCAATGTTTCCTTTCCCCTCTTCCAATATGGTGACCGGTAGCGAGGTAATAGTTGTTACCTTCCTCTTCACAGTGACTACCTTGCTGCCAGCCGACACTGCAGTGAGCATCACCGGATTGGGACCAGGGCGTAAATTCACTGTAAACTGCATGCGGTTATACATCCGTCCATCCATTGATATATCCTTTTCCGTGACCTTGCCTGTTTCGCCGCCCCAACCGCCACTTCCTAATGAATACATGTACTGCGGAATATACATATCCTTCTGATACAGCATGGTAAACGTGGCGCTGGCTTGATCAGTCTCCCATTCCGGCTTCAATACCTCTATAACTTTATCGCTCCAGTTCTAGCTCACCGTGTTCTTCACGGTTGAGACAGCGATTCCAAGCCAGGATAGCGCCCGAATCGGCACATAAGCCTTTCCCGAAGCAAGAAACGGTGCCGGAATTTTCACGCCAATAACGCTTCCATCGGGAAGGTACACATCCTCCGAACCGATCCGGAAGGTTAGATTATTAAACGCCAGCTGCACCTCAGGATGGATCAAGACTTGTACCTGTCGTTTCGCGGCATTCCAGATAACGGAGTCTGCTGCACCAGACTGCTGAAGGGTACGGAGAGGAACATATACACGGCCCCCTTTTAGTATGGACCTATCCGCCGTAATGGGCTTCCCCTCAAACGTTTCGTCTTTCCTTTGAAGATCAAATTTCATTTCATGTTTAACTCTGTACATTTTCGCTACATCGCCCTTCAACTCCGTTGAGGATGCGGGAGTAGCATCTGCAAGAGCACCCGTTCCGAGGCTAAGGGCCGCGGCTGCAGATATAATCAGACATAACCATTTCTTCAACGTCTTCCATCCCTTCTTAATTGAATTTTTTCTTCTTATTTACTTAACGGAACAGAATAGTGATTAGTTACATGTCAGACGAATTTCCGGTCATATATATCGTTGGATATCCGTCAGGTTAACAACATAACAGCTTGTATAGTTTCCCGATCGAAGGACGCATCATATCAAAGAAGATGCTTGCTGTTAACTTGAAAAGGATTGACATGGCAAGAGGCAATGAACGCTGATCTTTAAGCATCTAAGTCTGTCCTCAAACAATTGTACTCGTGAAATAATAAAAAGCCTGATTTAACAGGCTATTCTCAATAGCTATGGGGGGTACATTTGTGTCATTAGACACAGGGACAAAGATCATTTTACCTTCTTCATGGACTCAGCAACTTTCACCAAAGAAGACTTCGATAAGTTGGCGGTGTCCGGTTCTATGTAAGTATTTGAAATAACCCATCTCAGCTTACCACCAGTTGCTTTGTTTCCCACATATGCTTCATACCAACCCTTATTTCCATTAATAGAGACTAACTCCCCTTGTGGTTTTAGAATAACCTTTTCTTTATAACTCCTTGTTTTTTTTGTATTCTTTTTCACATCAAATTCTGTAATTTCTTTAGTCATAAATGAATTGTTTTCTAATTGGCTTACACCAAATACATAAGAACCATTAGCGTCAAAATAGTTGACCATAACGTATGGAACCTCTGTTTGTTTAATATCAGTAGGCACTTTTATTTCGAAACTGGAAGCAGATCCAGAATATGATGGTACATAGATATTAAAGCTTGTTTTGTTTCGAAGACTAGTTATTTCTGACGTGTCCCCTAGTGTCCCACCAAAAGCAGTGGCCAAGATTAAGCTAAGATTTACAGCTATTGTTTTTAACATAATCAATACCTCTTACTTTACGTTTATTGGATATTATAATCTCCCTATCAATCTGGATTATTCCTTAATGATTCCCTACAAGTGGAATACCCCCTTTTCCTCGGCAATACGTTCAATCATTGATAAACACTCCTACAATCCTCCCACTACTTCAAGACTTTTTTTAACAATTAGTTCAAGATTATCATCAATGCCATTCGCCGGATTGAAAATCTATACGAACAGACATTCAGCAATTATGTGTGTTATGTACTTGATCTTTCCTTCGATTTGAAGGTAAAGGCAGCATTGTCGCAAATTTCTCATCCTACCACCTGCTTCCAATGGTACCCTGGCCTTCAAGCTGAAACGGCTGCATTCCTCACCACCACAGAACTTCAAATACCTTATGCCATGCTGCTTAATTTCGAGGAATTTACAAACGTGATGGATTTACAAATCCTTTACGAGCAATTGGCTATATCGGTACCATTAGTGTGGTCAAATTATTATACAGATGATCATTTGGAAATAGGTTTCCGGACAAAATTAATGCAGGAGTCTATACGCAATAATGAATTGTACGCACACACAAACTGATGGATATGTTAATGCATATAACAAGGGAAAATGGTGGTTTTTATCCTAAATAAGGAAGTAGACATCCACTGTCTCGTTGAACGTGAGAAATACGAAGCCATAATAGTATGTTCGGATATTAAGATGCTGGTACAAATCAGCAGCTTTGGTTATCAAGGGACTCTAATTTTCGAAGTGCAAAGCCTGGGTACTCCTGCAGAGACCGAACTCATTCTTGAAGATTTCAAAGAGAGAATAAATGAGCATGCAGACGCGCTTCTTTACCTCCTAATCCTTACCTAAAAAAATGCTCGGACTATACTTTCCGAATATTCCTCAATTTAGTTTCGATGGTCCAATCGATACCTAGCAATTCGGGTATATAGCTACTCCTCGTAAGCCTTCCCTAGTTATTGGTTGGATTGGATGTACATATGCTCATTATTGATAATCTTAATTTAACTTTATCTGATTGAAAATTTGAATGAATAAAAAAACAGTCCAGAACCCGTAAATAAAGTTCTGAACTCCCTTAATCATGATATCAAGTGCTCTAAATGAGTGGTCTACGGTTCTTGTTAATTAATGATGTATAACATCGGTATGTTGGGAAATCTCACTTAGCGTATCACTGGCGATGTTGTCGAAATGATCTGTAATTGCTAGGTCTCCGATCGCCACGATGCCGGCTAACTCACCCTGATCGACGACCGCGAGACGACGGATCATTTCCTTCGCCATCATTTTCGCTGCTTCATCGACTGTTGTATCCGGGGATGCAGTGACGATGTTTTGCGTCATTACTTCTTTCGCAGGCGCAGAGCCAGGTCTTTTTGAAGCATAACCACGAACCACAAGGTCACGGTCTGTTACAACACCGATCAATTTCTTGTTGTCCACAACCGGAATAAAACCGATATTATTCTGTTCCATTTTAACGGCGATTTGATAAATGTCGTCTTCAGGTGATACGGTTTCACAGTCTGTAGTCATAATCTCACGTAAAGTTTTCATGAGAATCCCTCCTTCTTCAGAGGGTAGAATTTCCGAAAACAGCGCATCCTATACTTCGTGAAATACTCATTTTCATTCATGCTTAAAAGGGCTCACGGCCGACGGAGCCATTGACAAAGGAAAGAATTACGAACTGCTACCGCTGCTGGAAGAAAGGCTTCTGAGTCGCATTCGACTACCGGCGAACTAAAATCATCCTCAAACGGGAATACACGAATTTTTGCTTCGTTATATACGATACGAGCATAATCGTGTATAACGCCTTGGTTCATTATTTCAGATATTTCATCAAACATTTCCTAACACCGCTTATAGTAAGCCTTACATTGACCCCTCACTAGGGATACATTTTAATATTGCACATTCTGGGAAGTGGGTCGTTGCACGTTTGGAAAAACAGACGTTGGAGTTGAAATAGAAGAAATTAAATCAATTGATTTAAAAGTTGCTGAAATTCTTTTCAAAAAGTGAGTTTCATGACATACTTGATTCATTCGCGATTCATATTAATTCTTCTGGGGAAATATTTATTGAGCCTCTTCTTTAAAAGTTTTTTAAACAGTATAGTCTAGATTCAAACTATAAGCTCTCTGCATGTTCTTTTCTTCCTGATTTTAATGATGACACTATCGAAGATAAAGATATTTTCCTGTTCGTCAGTAAATAGCGTGACAACGGTTACAACATGTATTCACTCTTTGTTAATAAAATAATTAATCCGTATGGCTTTTCCGATACCTGTCCCATTCCGTTATAAAAGAGCCGCATATTTTTGTAATCCCTCAATTTTATTCGCTTCCATCTCTTACAGTTTTAAAAAAAAATTGAGTAACTCATCAGGTGAATTAGGTGCCAAAGAAAAGTACTATTTAATAAGAAAATATTCCGCGGTTAAGCATATATGTTATTGTCCCTCGACAGGATGTTCTTGTCTTCTTTTTTCTCCCCTCGGGGGACTGTATTCTAACAAGTGATTGAGGGCGCAGGGTTCCCCATGCGCCCTTGCTTTTCCTAACTATTAGATGGGAAGCACCATTTAATCATTTCGGTGTGGGGTGTCGTCGTCGTTATCTTCAACAGCCCCTCCCGCCTTATTGCCCAACGATGCGCCTACGACTCCACCTAAAACGGTTCCAATAGGACCCAAAACTGATCCCACTACTGCGCCCATAGCACCTCCACCCACGGTTCCGACAGCTTTTCCAGTGTCAACGTCAACGTCATCGTCATCTGTGTTGTTGTGGTCAGATACACCGTTTTGATTGCGGTCGTTGTTTTTAGTCATTTAATCTCACTCCTCGTTTTTAGTAACACCGCTACCTGTAATGGTCCCAAAATATATCTTTCCCTAGCCAGTCAGAAAGGATTCTCAAATATACTCGCTTCATCTATTTTTCATTTTTCAAGAAATTACGCTACTCTTACTCTTATCATTGCATCCGATAGCTTGCAGTTGACACCATGTCAACCTAAGTCGAACTTTGTTCTATATAGAACTTTTGTTCCATCTTTCAATAGCAGCTGATATCTGTTTCCAATACCTCCCTCATACACATACGTTTCACAGGATGATCTGTTTAGGCTCAAGGTCTCAGTTCACCAACCTTCCCGAACGGTTTAAAATGATTGTTCAATCTACGGCGTCGTGCCTCGTCAGCTACTATATGATGACTCTAGCCGACACCTCGTTCATCGTGAATTTGTCTAACAGCTTTACGTATCCGCGACTTGCTGTGCGATGGTATAAACCATTCAAATGGCTGATCAGAGTAAACGTCTCAATTTTCTTTGAAGTTGCACTACAAAATGGAATTAGAATGTTGTTAACGTGTATATTTGCAGCGTTCTCATAAAAAACGACATCTGTATGGTTCAGATTGGATTCACAGCTGATATTCATCAGTAGACAATTCTGCTGCAGCTACTCTACCCATTCGTCGATTTCTTCAAAAGGAAGATCATCCAGACTGCTGAGCTTCAACCTAACAGTACAAGATATTCTTATATAAACCAACAATCTCCGCTTCAGAATAGCAAAAAAACTCATCTGCAATTTATTATTGCAAATGAGTTTTCTTCACTGACTAACATCTAGCTCTGTATTAAAATATCGCTTGTTTTAATCATTCTAATTTAATTATTTTGCTCAAGGAATTGGTAAATCGCCATCATTTCTTGTTTATTCAACTCACGAATACGATTGAAAATTGGAATATCTGCAACAACCTCAAGATTCAAGCCCTCAGTAACAACATCACTTACTTTGCCAGTTAGCCATGTTTGCACGTCTATGCCTTCGACGATTTCCGTACGTCCTTCATCATTGATGCCACTTGCATAACAACTAACACAAGGTATCGTTAATTTATATACACCATCATGGAGACCATCTTCCGAAATGACTTTCTTCCCTTTACAGAATGGACATGGATGACTTGCTTTAATCTTATTAATTAAGGTGACAATTTTTTTGTAACCAAACGCTTCATAGACATAGGTCAGTTTTTTGTATTTGCCATTGGTGAAATACTTATCAATGATGTTTTCTCTCGTTTCGCTGATATTGGCAAAATCACAGATGGTGATCTGATTATTCATGCTGATGGATTCAATACTGCGAGCTATATTGCCCCAGAATGGCAGAACATTTTGTAACACCATTTCATAGTGCGCAAAGCTTGCCAGCTCTAGTTCAAGCATTTTCAGAGCGACTTGTGTTTCCCTAGGCATTAGAGAGACATCTTCTGTCAAGATCATATCGCTGCCGACAATGTCCTTCATTTTTTCTAATACCTGTAATTCACCAACAGTTCTCATGACTTGATCAAGAGGCTGCCTAATAATCTCACGAATATCTGTGTCGCCAAATTTTAGCTTTTTATGATGATTTAGCACGGTACCTTGACAGATTGGACAAGTAATCATTTTTTTGGATTCTTTGATATGCTCTTTAATTATCGATTTCGATACAACCATATACATCCCAAGGATGTGATTAAAGCCTTCCCAGGTCCTTGATGCCTTACCTGCTTTATCATAAAATGACTTTTCCCAATACCCGTATAAAAAGGTATGCTTCTCTGCTTCTGTCATCTCATTATAACTTTTGCTGATATCTTGACCCAGCTCATTCTTAATTTCATCAAAGATGAATTGTAATTTTTCAAATTTATAGAATTTTAAAATATCCATCGCATCTGGATGCAATAAGCCATCCCAGAATGGCACGGTTTTGTCCTGAACAACAATATCGAAATCAAATTCCTCAATCACCTGACGGCCCTTGCAGCTTGGACAATGATTGTCTTGATGATAGAAATCGAAGCTATTCGTATCTTTATTGGTTGGATGTGCCGCCACAATATGGTTGATCAAGCCACCAATTTCATAGAGAAAAGTATATTGACTATACAAGTGTCGTTCCATATCAATGGCGATGACGGGTGCTATTGTTTCAGATTCGTATTCTCCATAAATCAGACGGGCCATGGATGATAAGCTTTTTAAGATGCCACCCTTATAGACATTCTCTGCATTTTTAAAATAGGAAATCTGATTTTCTTTTAAGTAGTTAATTCCATTTTGTGACTTTTGTGTTGAAGAAATTTGCAATGGAGCAACACTGTCTACACTGCTTTGTTGACGATAATATTCATTATGACTGAGAACATCAAGATGCTCCACCGGTGCAAACTGTCTTTTACCAAAATCAATGATATAATCAGAGTTTTCTAGCATATACGAATGATGTTCAATCATTATTATGGAGACAGATTCATCCTGCAGAATGCCCCTAATACTATCAATGAATTGATTTAAAATATTTTGTGATAAACCTTTGGAAGGCTCGTCAAAAATAAAAAGTGTATGTGGGTTTCTTGAGCCCGCAAACAGCTCAGAAACTAAATGGACACATTGAAATTCACCAGTCGATAAGGACTGTGTTTTTCTTTCCAACGTCAAATAACCAAGTCCAAGTTTGATCAATAAGCTCAAGCGTTTATGAGCGATGTCTTCATTTGGCAGTTCACCAATAATATCTTCAATCGAACGCTCGAAAATATCATCAATATCTTCACTATATTTTGTGAGCTTCCTTTTAATATCAAGAAATGTCGCAACGGTTGACCGACTGGTAATCGATTGGTTTCGATCTTGGCCTACAATTACTAGTTTATCTTTAGGATATCGCTTCAGAAAATCTTTGGCTATACATTCATTGACCAGTGTCGATTTACCACATCCAGACTCACCCGTAAAAGTTACAAGTCTATTCTGGGGAATCTGAATTTCAGCCATTTGAATATTACGGCAGTAAAGATCATGAAATTGATAGTATTCTGTTGGCATTACCTGATTTCGTTCCCAAGTGATTGGCCCAGGACGTGGTGATTCTTCAACAATTTTCCCGCCGTATTTACCACTACCAGGTCCAAAGAACAAGTGCTTATCTGTTGTGTCGAGCACCGTGTCAGAATGGTCAATGAGCCAAATTTGATTCTTATATCCCAATTGTTTAATCTCTGCCAAAATTTTCAATAGGGTTTGGTGATCAAGACCCACGGAGATTTCATCAATGATAATAACCGTATTTTCACTTGTAGCCATGAACTCTGCCAAGTAAAGTCGTGTTAATTCTCCACCAGACAATGTACCCATAATACGATTTAATGTTAAGTAACCAATATTCATGTTGATTATATTTGATAGAATTCGTAGTTTACCTTCACTAATCTTTAATACTTCTGCTAGTGAAACAATGGTTTCAATGCTTAAGTCGTTGATATCGGAAATACTTTGTGCTTGTTCAAATAATTCAATTTTATATTGTTCAACTTCTTGATTAAAGCGCTTCCCCTTACACTTTTTACATTCGACATTTTTTGTCGTTCCGCGACCTTTACAATCTGGACACCAGCCTAATTCATTATTAAATGAAAATACTTCTGGAGAAAGATTATATTTGTCAGCAAGAGTAACACGAATCTCTGTAAACACGCCAGTATGTGTGCCAATGGTTGAACGTGGATTGGAAGAAATGGATGCTCTGCCCAGAAAAAGTACAAGTGGCATTTCTTCCATCTGGATAGCACTGAAATTGGTTTCCATAATATTGGGAAATAAATACTGATATTCAGCTTTTGGCAATAAGGAAACAAGACGTTTCTTGGATTCTTCACCAATGGTTTGACAAAAAGTTGTTTTACCCGATCCAGACAAGCCAGCAATTCCTAACGATTTATCTACTGGTAGTACTGCATCTAATTTGTTAATATTGTTCGCAATTAATTGATTTATTTTCATAGTGGTATCCTCTCCCATCTCTAAAATTAGTATTGCCATGTTAGTAAAACTGCAAATGAATTTGTTGTGTTTTTTTCGAATCAACAAACTCATACTAAATGTAGACGAAGATTTTATTTAACTCAATCCTTTATTCCATTAAAAATGACGCTTCCGTGTTCCAGAAAAGCGCCCTTATCATAAAGAAAGAGCACAATTCTTGCTACGGAATTGCGCCCTATTCTTGAAGAATGGTTTATTTGTATAAACCGATTAATATAATAATTATTGAGGATGAAGAAATCATTTTTACAGTTCTGCTAACACTTTTTCGAGCTGACCACCCATATTCATCCAAGCATATTTAGCTCCCTCGATGGCTCCCTGGCGGGCTTTTGTTTCTTCACTAAATCCATTTTGATCGAGATGTAGATGGATAGTTCCATCTGCACCTTTTTTCAAAGTCCATGTAACAGTAGTGCTTTCTCCGGCACTTACCCAAGTGTAAGATAATGTATGAGGCTCGTCCACTTCGAGTACCTCGCAATCTACAACTCCATCCCACCATTCATTTGGCTCAGCTCGGAATTGAAATTTATGTCCTACGATTGGTTTAAAGTCATTTTTCCATATCCATTTCGATAGAGTATCCGAATCAGTTAAAGCGTTCCACACCTGCTCAATTGAACTTGTAAATTGATATTCTAATGATACATCTGATTTCATTTTTTTTCCTCCAATAAAAGTTTTAATTTAACAAATCTTTCTTTCCAGAATCCTTCGTAAAAAGATACCCAATCTTGAATTTCTTTCAACGGAGTGGCATTCAACCGATACCTCGTTTCTCTACCAACCCTTTGAGCAATTACGAGATCAGCATCTTTAAGGATTGCCAAATGCTTAGAAACTGCTGTACGACCTATTTGAAAATGAACCGTTATCTCATGTAGGGGTAAATCTTCAACATCTGCCAACATTTGAATTAATTTTCGCCTTGTTGGATCGGCAACAGCGTCATAAACATCCCTCACTAGACTTTTTTCGTTCAAAATCACCCCCACCTTTTCATTATTATTTCCTGTATGTCACCGATTAAACTTCATAATAACATAATAAGACACCTTTCGGTGTCTTATTGATTATAGGACACCAAAAGGTGTCGTGTCAAATTCCCCTGCTATTCATCCGGACCTTGGAATATGGAATGATTATTTGCACCCTTCCGATAGCTTTCTATATAATGAATCTCTAGATACACTTGTAATTTCACAAATTCGATTTACAGTCATACCTCCTTCTTCATATAGCTTTACTGCATAATTCATACCTACTTGATTTTTATGATATTTCTTTAATCGGCCTTTAAACTTTCCTTCTTTCTTAGCCAGCTCAATCCCTTCACGTTAACGCATACGGATAAGACCTCGCTCTAATTGGTTAACACCAGCCATTACCGTAATTAAGAATTGGCTGTATGGATTATCTTCTGATAAATCTAGCCTTGTATCCTTGAGTGATTTTAAGCTTGCTTTTTTACTTCGTATTAAATCAATCAATTCAAATAAATCCTGTGTACTACGAGTGATCCGAGTTAAGTCTGAGTTTCCTAGGTCGCCACTTATGCCTTTAAGTACCTGCGGCAAAGGATATAAGTTCTTGCCTTTTGCTTTGGACAAGAACTTATATCCTTAAAATAAAAAATCCGCGATTTTCGCGGACTATTAATTGGACTATATTATTGTCATCTTACATTTGAACTTTCATTTGGATTCCCCTGACACTCTTAGTTATAAGTTACCACCAACATCATTGCTATGCTATTCCGCCCGTTACTTCAACAAAAGCAAAGGAGCTACCGTAAAGTAAGCTCCTTTGCTATCGTTTTCCGCTAGTTTAATTGATACAGATTCCACTTTTGCGCGTTCGTTCCATTGTCATCCCAAATTTGAATGTTCGTACCGTTTACAGTGCCTGCGGCAGCTACATCCAAAGCTTTCCCGCTGTTGCTGGCTATCAATTTGTAAGCACTTCCAACTTTAACAATGCTCCACTTTTGATTGGAACCGCCGCCATAACTCCATAATTGCACATTCGAACCATTGGCAGTACCCACCTCGGCTACATCCAAACCTTTATTGCTATTAACGTTAATAACTTTATACAAGCCTCCGCCAACATCTGTGATCACCCACTGCTGAGCGCCCGAGCCGTTATCGTCCCAGATCTGTACATTTGTACCGTCTGTAGTGCCTGCAGCGGCTGCATCCAAAGCTTTACCGCTACCCACATTAACCATTTTGTAGGTTTTACCAGAAACGATACCATCACTTGGAGGCGGCGTTGATCCTGACTTTATCTGATCTCTGACAAATTTACCGGATGCCGTTAACTGTGCGTCGGACCAGCCACCATAAGGGCTTGCACCAGGCGCCAATGCAGCGGAGGCTTCCGTTTTATCGCATAACGACCAGTTGGCCCAACTCAGTTTTCTGTCTTTCATAAAGTCCGTCCATACTTTGGATTCGGCAAGGAAAGGACCGCCGTTTCCGGAAGCGTCACTCGTTCCCCACTCTGTGATGAATACGGCCACACCTTTGCTTCTCGCATAATCAATACGATCTCTCAGCCATTGGCCGTGGGTCCCAGCATAGAAATGTGTTGTATACATAATGTTGCTACTGGAGATTGGATTGTTCGCGGCATCATGCACATCCTGACTCCATGTTCCGGTTCCTACGATAATGATACCATTCGGATCAATGGAACGGATAACCGGGATCATTTCCTCTGCATATGGCTTAATGTGACCGTTCCACGTAGCATACCCATTAGGCTCATTGGCGATTTCATAGATCACATTCGGATAATCCTTATACAAATTGGCCATTTCTGCAAAAAAACCTTTTGCCTGTTCTTTATAGATATTCGGATCTTTTTCACCCAGCACATGCCAGTCGATAATCACATAGATGCCAAGATCAATCGCGGCCTGTACAGCTTCTTTCACCTTATTTTTTTGGGAAGGATCACTGATATATCCACCATCTTCCGTATACAAAGCTGCCCGAAATAAGGTTATTCCCCAATTGTCTCTCATCCATTTCATACTATCATAATTCACGTACTGTCCAAACCATTGCAAACCATGTGAACTCATACCTTTTAATTGGATCGCTTCTCCCGCCTGATTCACTAATTGGTTTCCAGAAACTCGCAGTTGGCCGTTTTTGGATACTACCGAATCAACTTCTTCGGCCTTTACTTTTTCAGTTGGGACGAAGGATACGGCCATGAAAGTGATAAGAAATGCACAAAAACCCGCAATCATTTTTTTTAGCATGTAAAACTACCTCCTTAAATTGTTTGTTGCACATTTTCGTGGCTTACTCTACTTGAATGCCTTCTGCGGGAACGCTGGAAACATGCTGTTTCCTGTACATCGCAACTTCTTATACCTTTTGTTCGTTTGGACGCTCGGTTGTGGGCGTCTGTTCCATTTTCGTAGTTTTCAACATGATGTACTCCTCCAACTTTTTCTCAGATGGCCGTTGAATGGTATGTAATAAATTCATGACATTATCGACTTATCAATTGCTGCATAGGGATTATTATTCTAGCAATGCTCTTCTTATTCCGCTAGTTAATTAGAAAAACAAAAAAAACGAATTATAAGGATTTCATTAAGGGGAGTATTGTGTCACTAAACACTAATGATGTCGGATGACAAGAACTTTCCCTCTAAACCCGATCATACATAGCTTCTGGAGTATGAATTTTAACCTCTGTTCATTATCGTTAATACGATAATTGGAGCTTCCTTTATAATAAATTCAAAGATATACAGTCTGTAAGGCCTTTTTTATATTAATACTGGGTGTTAAATCTCAAAGATTCGACCCCAAGAACGATGCCGCTCAGGGTAAAGCAATTGAAAAACTCTATAAGCTCATTATTATTCTTTTTAAACCCGGTATTTTGTTAACCCTCTGAAAGAGCTAATGTTCCCGAACATCGGGCAAATATATAATCGCTTGCAACTGAGTCGCATATATAACAGCCTTGAGACGCTGCGCGATAAAATCATTCAAACTTAGGGATATAAGCTCATGAAATAGGGTTTTTGAACATTCCTGCCCGTTACTTCAGCGAGAAAAAAGAGGAGTTGCCGCGTAGAGTTAACTAAAGGCGGTCCATCAAACTATACTGACACCAACATTATATGAAACTAAACTTATGACATTAAAAAGCCTAACAAGCTTTGATTGTTAGGTCTTGATTTTCAACTTAATTAAAAAAATATACATAAAAAACCAATGATTACAAATACTAAGTATCTTTCTGTATTGTTGAACTCTTCTTCTATTTTATATTAAAGTTATCTAATTGTTGTTACGTTCCACGGTTATTACGATTTTTCCTTGAGAGTGTCCCTCTTCCAGATATCGGATAGCTTCTGGTACATCTCTCAACGTGTAATGCCTGCCAATGACCTAAACCCATAGCAAAATAAAACCTTTCGGATTCGGACGTTTCGGAAACCCACCAATGCCGCCCATATTGATGCCTTGCGGGTCTTCGTGCCAGATGAAATCGTCAAACCCTAATGGCGAAAATAAATAGCGGACAGCAAACTCTCGGGCACTAAGACCTGTCGTTATCTGCAAGCAAAGGCCGCTCCAGCACATACTTCACTCAGTTGCTTTCTTAAATCCCGATCTTAGAGAACCAGGTGTTAGACAAAACTCCTCACCTAGGTCGAAATATCCTTTTTTCAGAAAGTCCTTTATGCCTTTTGTATTGGGAATATCAAACATATCCAACTCATTGATTTTAACTGTAAAATAAACGAGTTCTCTTCTTTGTTCTGAATTCCACCACATGCTCATATCTCTTGTTTTATGTAAGTCTTCTATAACTCGAACCATTTCTGCTTGTATTTCAACTAATTAAAGCTTAACCCTCCATTTACCTATAAAGTACAAATTATGAAGTCAAATATTAATTAAGAGATAGGACTTTCCAGTATTCCCAAGCTTTTAAGTAGCCTTCCAAATCATGTGGATGGAATTGTATACAGATACCAATGCGGCAATAAAGTTGAAAGATTACTTCTTCAATAAGCCTTGATCGCTCCAAAGGTTCATGATTGAGCAAAGTGAATGCTGCCAATAAGGTTTCTAGGTTTAAATCGTCTGGAGAGGAGCAAAAAGCATAAGTAAAATCATATAGCAAAGGACCAATCATTGGTGAAGGGTCGATAACACCCAGTAATGAGCGTTCATGAAATACAAAATTATGGACACCAGTATCTCCATGCAGCAAAAATCTTGCTTCATTCCCTTCACTTTGGGATATTTTTTCAACAATTGATTTCACTCTATCATAATCCTCAATTGGTAAAAGGCTTCCCCAATTATTTCTCGTATCCTCCAAACTCCGCTTGTTCCATTCATGCCACGATTGAATCGGTGTTTCCAGTCTTCCCCACTTGTCCGTTTGTAGATATTTTTCGTAATGATTGAATAGCTCTTTCACCAAAATTGTCAACCAGTTTATTTTTAAACCACGATTATAATGAGTTGTACCCGTAATGTATGAACACACGATAAACGCTTTTTCAGGGTCAGTATAGTGAATTTTAGGCAAAAGATTAATGTGACGATAAGTACTAAGAAATTGTTCCGCCAAGATAATTTGTTGCAGACGATCTATTTTTAAAACGTATTTCGCTTCGTTGTGCTCTGAAAGAATATAAACAAGCCCATCCGTGGATCCAGTCTTATTATTAGTTGCAATAACAGTGTTATCAATCAAGCCTTTTTCATGAAGATTTTTGAGAATGCTGTTTATATCTACTTTTTCTAACATTTAATTTCCCCTTAACAAACGATTAGATGAAGTTCATTCTAATCGATAGTATAGTTGATCAAAAGAAGGTTCAAGATAAAGTTTTGTTTTAATCTTCAAAACGCAAAGTGAAGATGATCGCCCGTTCTAGTCTGCTTAACGACTCCAGCGATAAATCCGCAGTACGAATTTCATTGGTGCTCGTTGCTTGCATCCCCCATACATAAACAGATTTTTCAGCAATAAATGTACGCGGTTCATTATTATAGATCAAGCTTCGTGCGGTCAACTCTTTATCCCATGGAGTGGTAAAGGTAACGAGGCTAGATCCAGAGTCATGTATTGTATCGACTTTACTCTTGTTAAAATTGTCCTGACCCTCAATGGAAACTGTATCAATTGATATATTAACTTCGACTTCGTGACTTGCCCGATCATCCGAACCGAAGAATAAATCACCGATGGAGCCAGATGAAGCTACTTTCTTGCCATTTTTCCATATATCAATATCTAAGTTTGCATTGGGTTTATTTCCTTCATAGCGTAATTTAAATGCTCCGGACATGGCGCCTAGGAAAGGTTGAAACTTTGCTCCGTCGCCCTTGAACAAGTCAACAGGCGTCAGTGTTACTTCAGGGGGTTTATCCTTGCTTTCAGGGACGGGCTTCTCTCGTTCTGCTACGCATCCCGTTAAAGATAGCAGTAATATTAAAACGCACGCTATCTGTATTGAACTATCGTGTCGCAATGAGGCTGCGGAAATTTATAAAATTAGTCTATCCAGACCAATTGCACTAATTAATAGCCGCTCTTTCCTGCTACCTAACATATTTTGTGTCCAGTCTACAAAGCCACCATCACCAATGTAATACTCCGTTTCACCTATCACTGTTTTTAAAGTGAATTGCAATCCTTTGTAATACTGGTTTTCCTTATTCGGCTCACCTGTACTTACCGACACATTCATTGACAGTTCATCCCCGTGTTTTATGATCCTTGAGACCAGACCAGCAGTATCTTTGTAACCATTACGTTCACTTAAGATGATCTCGATTTCAGATCCAAAAAGAGTCTTAAATATACTTTGGTAAACTTTTATATGTTCCCATAATGATTGTTTTTCGAAGCTGTAGGAACCTTCGTCTACTCCAGAAGTCACCATACAAAATAAATGGAAATGTGGTAGCATCCCTGGAGTATCTCCAAAGAATTGCGCTCGGACATGCCTATGGGTTGTACAGAAGCGAATAAAATGATCTCTCTTATTCTTTGAATAATTTGTTTTAATTAATTCACTGATATGTAGTGCTAAGAGATTAGTTGCATCTGATACAACTTCCGTTCCTCTAAGGGCTGAGATGGCTTTGTTTTGATCAACCGTTCCTAGCACAGAAGCACAACCCAAAGGTGCTACGGGAGATAATTGAATTGCCGAAATAGATTGTTTAGAAGCAATATCTAAAACGTCCATCTCCAACTTCTTAAGCAAGAGTACATCGACCTCAGCTGGGTGTACAAAACGGTTTTCCCGATATCTTTTAAGTAGATCATTCGGAGAAGATGTTTTTGTTTTCTCGCTGAATACTTTTAAGAGAAGTGAATTCAAGTCACTTGAGGATATCCTATCGACTAAAAGATTAATTAAATCAGCTTTTTCAAGTTTTCGCAGGATTCTTTCAAGATCGGCTGTAAGCGTAGGTTCCATAAATTTCACCCTCCTTTGCTAAATAAAAACAAAAAACGTCCCAAAATATGAGGCGAATTGTTCGCGGTGCCACCTAACAACTAACGACGATCTATACAGGTAATCTGCCCGTTCGTATTGTGAGATCAACCAGTTCTTTCTGGTTGAATGAATTACAATCAAAATGCCTTGTCGTCTTTATATAAATTCTACAGAGCCGTTCTTATAGCCATAAAAGCTGGTTTCATATAACGTTTGGGTATCTACGAATCCTCACCAGCTTCCGCCGATTCACTTCTCTGAAATCCCTCTTGCGGACCAAGGATCCGTCAGGCTCTGATGCAATAATGCGCTGTTAACTGATGTTTCTGCCTTCTTGCCAACTTTCATTTTTCCTTTCTTTTTCCTTTTGGATCCAAACACAACCCATTTAACGATGTCATGTAAATACATTGCACTACGTAATTCCATCTCCTCAGTGATTTCTCATAGACTTAACAACAAATTCACGCACAAAATCCAAAGGCTTGATGGTATTATCCAGCATGCTAGTAAACACGATTACGGTTTCAAAGCTCGGAATGACAATAATAAATTGTCCGTTTCTTCCCATCGCAAAAAACATCCTGTTGTTCAAAGTAAAATCATCCTGATCCGGATCGATCTTTGCTACCCACCAATGATAAGCGTAATGACCAATATAATCATAGGTTAATAGATAGGGCTCCGTTGACTTTCTTACCCAATCTGCAGATACAATCCGCTTGCCTTCCTGCAAATACAACTGACCGATTTTGGCCAAATCTTAGGGGAGTAACCGAAGACCATCAGATCCATAACTGATGCCTTTTGCATCCTCAAACCAGAGGTAATCCTTATCTATCCCTAACGGATTAAATAATTCTTATTGCTTTTATAATATTGATAGACTAGTTTACCCTTCTTTAGAATCAGGCAGCTCTTAACTTTCGATTTTTTCACTGCTCTTCCAAGGTTTTCGATTTGCGCATGATCCATATTAAGCTTATCCGGCTTGGAAATGGGCCACGTATTTTTGTTTTGCATCTACTACAAATCCCTTCATTTATAATTACAGGGTTTCTTTTTATTGTTGTCATTACTCAGATTTCTTCCTCGCAATTAATATGAAACTTTTGGGGATATGCAGGTCTCTATCATCTAAATGACCAAAAATCATAGATATATCATGTTCAAGCTCTTCGAATTCTTCGATTGCCAACCCATTTTTAATCAGTCCCTCCATAATTTGTGATAAGGTAGGATCAAAATTATATGTTGGAAAGGCATCATATTTCTCTTTTCCGATGTAATCTAATCCGTCTTTAAATACTCTAGGTTGATCTATGAAATATGAATATTTAATTTCGTATGGACTATCTTTGTTGTTTTCATCTAGCATTAAAATAAATGGATGGACATCATAAATGATCACAACCCCATTTTGTTTTAATAGTCTCTGAACTACACTAAATAAATCTATTAAATTCGGGAACCACATCAGACTGCCTACTGATATATAGATTATATTGAAGGAATTGTTAAATTCATTTGATATTTCATAAGCATCAGTTCGAACAAAATTACATTTAATTCCTGTACGGTGAGATAACTTTTTTGCTGATTCTATAGCTTGATCTGATATATCAAATCCAACCACTAAGTTGGCTCCTAAGTTTTTTAATGAAATGGTCTCCTCTCCATCATTGCAACATATTTGTGCCACATCTTTTCCTTCAATGCCATGAGAGATTAGTTTCTCAGCAATAATTTTATCGAATGTAGAATAGCCTGCTTGCTCAAATTTTTCGTATTTTCCATTAGCTTGTTTTACCGTCTGATGTCTTTCGTTCGCCTGGTTCCAAGCCATTCTATTGGCTTCAGTATATTTTTTTACTTCCATGTAGTATACCTCCTAGTTTGTTTTGCGCTGATTTCCTATAACGTTCTCGTGTTCCCTACGCCTTACCGTCCTAAGACAGCTTTTGCTGGCGGGTCGGCTTGCCGACTTGGATGGTACAGGTGTGTCTGCCTGAATACTCATCTTTGAATAACGTCGGGCAGACCAAGGGGTGTAAGCCCAGCAGCGGGAAAATGGTGTTAACAGATGTTATCGACCTCTTTGAAATACTTTCAATCGCCTTAACTATTATATTTGTAGTCTTCTATTAACATACCCTTGAATTATTTCAAATCCCGTACTTGTATATAGCTGTAACGCTTTCTCGTTACTGGCTAACACCTCTAAATTAACACCATTTGAATCCTGTTCTAGACCTCTATTTATGGAAAATTCAAGTATTTTCCTTCCATATCCTTCTCCTTGATACTTAATATTAACAAAGAACAGGGGAATTTCTGCATTAGTAATGATTGCCGCACCTATTATCTTCCCTTCTTTAAAGAACAAATAAAAATTATCTTTATGTATCAATCTTTCTTTTCTGTGATTTTCTAATGTATCTTTACTTGCACTCAAATACCAGTTATGAGGGGTAATATCATTGTCTTTCCTTAACTTTGAAAACGCTTCACTTTCAAGGCTGATTTCCTGCATATAATATTCATCTTCATATTTTTTTACATCAAGTTCTGGTTCTCTATATTTACCACTAATATATTTGAGTTTATAATATGAAAACCAATATCCAAACCCAATCTCGTCAAAAAATTCTTCCCAAATTCCGTTCTTTATATGACAAGTATTGATCAAGGTCACAGCAATTTCCTTAATATGATTTTTAGCCTCTGCCCAAAGTTGTGAACCTATAGATTTAATATGTTCATCAGATGAAATACCCATTTCAAAGTCACAGGTATTTTCATATAAATTCATATGAATAAAACCCTTAATTCCATTTTCATCGTATACTAGGATTTGTTTCGAATTTCTTATATTTTCTATTTCATCATGCGTAGGTTTATTCCCTCTTGTATAAATATCTATAATTTCATCAATATCATTGTTCGTAAAATTTCTAATCATTTAATTCTCCCCCCTTATTTATAACTAACAATACTTTTCATATAGTTATTATTGTGCTATTCTGCGGTATACCACCGTCAATTAATTCGATCATACATTGGAATTAATCTTAGTATGTGTTTTCAATGTTTTTCGGTAATTTCTGCTAACTTTGTCATATTCGCGACGTCCATTCCTCTTCGATAGCTCTTAACTTAGGGGAATGATATATCTTCCTGATTGTCTTCTTCGAAAATGCCTCGGACAGATTAAGGGCCACTTGGCCCTTAGCACTAATATTGTGTTAGGCGATGCCGCAGTGAGAAACTTTCTAATTTCTTGGATCTTGGATTTTGTAGTTATACTCTATTAAATAATTTGAAATGACTTGCTTGTTTTCAAGCCACCATAAAATCGGCACTTCTCCAACTTTATTAAAGCCTAATTTACTTGCCAACTGTTTAGATGCATTATTACCTGAATCACAATCCCAATAGGGAATCAACTTGCGCTGCCTACTATGTTTAATAAATTCTTGACACAATGCAAAAGCCAGGCCTTGTTTTCTATAATCTGATAGTGTAATAATGTCTGGTTCAATATATCCTCCGCCTATATAGAAAGTGTTACATGCGCTTACAAAACCAGATTCGCTCAAAAAACAGTAACCAAATGCTCTTTCAAGATACGCATGAGAAGAATCCCAAAGCAAAGAATATGAATCATCTACTTCATATACATATCTGTCATACAACTTATCATTAATACTCTTGAGAAGGAATTCTCCGGATTGAGTAGCATGATTATCAGTTATTGTAGTGTTACTCAATATATAATGAGATCTCGATAGCTCTACTACATTGTCATTCAAAGGGGCTTTAATAATAGAAAGCCAAGTATTTGAAGAGAAATACAAATCATAAAAGTTAGCGTGGTTATCTGGATTGGCTAAAAAATCAAGTAATAAACTATTAAAAGCTTGATCTTCTTCATTCCCAAAAAGGTAGTATTTTCCACCGCGACTAGTTACTAATCCAGCAGTTGGATTGTCGCTATTATTAACAAATATCTTACCTGGTTGATTATTATCAATAACAGATTGAACAAATACAAAGATAAATTCATTTTCTTTATGAGCTAAAAGAGTGTCTATCTTATAATGCTCGTTAGTTTTTAGTTCTATCATGTTTATCATTCCTCTCTTCTAGCGGTTTCGCCTAACGTTGTTGCATTCCCGACGCCCTACCACCATAAGGTGACCTTGATCAGCCCAGCGAAGTTGGCGATCAAAACCGGCCGCGATGCGGTTTGGTGTTGATGGTGTGTCGCATAAATTTACTTCCTTGAAATGCCTCTTGGCGACCAAGGACTCGACAGGGTCCTCAGTGGGAATGCGGTGTTATGCGAAGGATCCTTGCCTATCACCAGTTTCAGCCACAGCAATTATACCTGACCTCCTAAAAGAACCGGGTCCGTTAGGCATAATTTCTTCATCGTATCGTTCACATAGGTCAATAAAATGATTTAGAACCTCGCTTTCAATTTCACTTATTTTCATTTCAGTATTTCTTAAATGCATAAGAAAGAAATGTGAGAGTGTTCCAATACTCCTTGATAATTTGACTTTCATACCATTAGTAATAAGTTCTTCCTCTATCTCTTTTGGTGAATAGGCCTTAAACATCGGAATTGAACAAACCATTTCCTCATTCTCTTGAAACTGCGTCTTACTCCAATAACCGTTCTCGAACATCTCATATACTGCAGGAGATAATTTATTAAACGACTTTAAGCTATAGTTAATCCAAGTCGCAATCATACAGGCTTTATTAGAAGCAGTAATAATTAATTTATTCTTAGAAACACGACAACTTTCACTGATAACCTTACCAGCGTTATTTCCGGAAAAGGATATAGCCCCATCCATATTCAACACAAGATCAAATTGCTTATCTTGAAACATATTCAGGCTACAAGCATCAGCTTCAACAAATTTAATGTTTGGTAACCCCTTTGCCTTTTCTCTGGCAACCTCTAACATGCTTGGAGAAATATCTACGTGTGTAACCTCAAACCCTTCTCTTGCTAATGGAATTGAAAACGTACCCGTCGCTCCACCAATATCTAATATAGTATTTACTCCTTCGAGATTTCGTCTAATCTCTTTCCACCGTAATAATCTATTAATTAATTCATCATCAAGATCTTTCTCTTCAAAATCTACAATGCTATTCCACCACTCAACAATATTGTTAGGGTTTTTCATTTTTAGTTCTTCCTTTCAATTGTATTTGGCAAGAATCTTTCGCATAACGTTCAGAGGTTCACGATGGAAACCTACCTTCAGGTGGGTTTCTGTGTTGGTGAGTTTGCCTCTTCTGTATATACATCTTCTAACCGATGCGTGAAACTTGTGTTAGGCGATGCCACCTTGAGATACTTTCATTATTCTTTATAGATATTCTTTATAGATTACTTCATCAATTTTACTTGCTATCATACCAGCACCCTTATTAATATTACCGATAATATGAGCATGTATATTGCTTTTGGGATATACTGATGATTGCATAATTACTCCCGGGTCACTTCCCATTACAAAATATTTAAAAATGGTGTTATCAAGCATTAATATCCAAACACCGTATCCATAATACGCCTGATCGTTGTCCTTTATATGCGGAGTCAACAAAATATTTGTGTATTCATGAGACAACAATTGATTATTAAACAGTGCATCCCAAAACCTACCTAAATCATGAACTGTCGTAAATGCTCCCCCATCAGGTCCACCTTTAATTGGAACTGAATAAACATTACTCTTCCACGTTTTATCATCATTATCTATATAGCCAATAGCTGTTCGTTCAGGTAGTTGATCCATTCTATAATAACCTGAATCTAACATCCCACAGTGCTGAAATATATTCTTCTCAACGTATTCTGTAAATCCCATACCAGTTCTCTGCTCTACTACTAAACCTAGTAGAATAAAACCTGCATTATTGTATGAGAATCTTTCTCCTGGAGAAAATTTCATTTGTCCATTCTGAAACATAGGCAGGAAATCTTGGGGGGATTGAATGGAATACATGGGTAAGTCCTTCCATAGTTCTTCAAAATCATTCATTAACTCCTCATCAAAATAATCTGGAATTCCTGAACTATGGGTTAATAAATGATGGATTGTAATTTCGGGATCATAATTAGGAAAAGACATATCTAAACAATCTTTTAAATATGAATCAAATGACAATATCCCATCTTGAACAAGCTGACATATAGCCACCGAAGTGAAAATTTTACAGCCAGATGCTATTCCAAATCTTGTATAAGAACCATTTTGTATTCGTTCGGAACGATTTGCATATCCATATCCTCGTTCAAAAATCTTTACCTTGTCTCGGACTAAAATTGCCCCTGAAAATGGTAGGATTTCATTGTGGCTTTTAATAATATCTTCTATGGATAGATAGAGATTCATTGTATTGCACTTCCTTTCTTTGCTTCCAGTGGTTTCGCCTAACGTTTGGCATTCCTGACGTTCAAGCGGCTTAAGTGACCATAGGGAACGGGTCGTCAGACTTAGCCGGTTGAATGTGTCGGCTGAAATCACTTCTCCGAATTCCCTCTTGGCGACCGAGGAGCGAATGTGACGATGCAAGAATGCATTGTTATGTGATGTTACTGTCCCCTGTGAATTACTAAGTAATCTCTTTGATTGTATTAAACCGGTATATATGTATTTAAGACTTCTTAGTAATTTGATTGTCGTTATTATTTACTGCTCTTTCTTATGATTCTTTTCTTGAAACTTCCACACCCATATACCCCAGAAGTGTCCTCCGATTGGAAACAAGATAACAGCGATTAATAAAGTTCTTAAAAAATCATTAAGTAATATTCCAGTTAAGCCATTATTCAAATAAGTAACAAAGATAGAATAAAGAACCGCTGTAGTCAATCCCCATCTTAGAACGCCACTATTTACAACAAAATGCCTTTTTCCTTTTGCTCTCATCTTTTCCCATCGTTTTTCTGATCTTTCATTCATCATTTACTCCTCCGAATTAAATCTTTTATTTATCCGCATTACAGTAATTTTACATAACGTATTATCTGCGACACCCTTCGCAGATCCCTCTAATCATATCTATATTCAAGACCTACTTTATTACATTCGGGAAAACTATCCCTTCCTAATCATCATAAACATCTCTATTCACCTATCATATAATCCTACTATGGATATTTCTATTAAAGTAAACTGCCCGTTAGTCGAGAATGCTGCCGACCCATTGCCCATTGCTGACGGCTGCCTTCTTCTGATATGTATTGAGCTATCGTGTCCCGTTAGCTTAACATTGAAAAGTGGTTTCATGACGTGCAAGCTTATAATTCGCCCTTACTTTAGTCATAACCTCCTTCGGCTTCAGGCAAAGATTTATAAGCCTCCGTTCCCTCAACCATGTGCTGGATGTAGATTCTTAATTCCAGTAATTGATTCGCATCCTCCGTCATTCCACAGTTTTGGTCTGTCCACGAAAAAGTCTTTGTTTCGCCATCAACAGTTACTTTCCACTTATCTTCGTTGCTTGGCGTTTTGAAACAACTACCTTCTTTAGATAATTCTTTCGGTCCCATTATGTCTATTGCTTTCATTTTGTCGTATATTTCACGTAATTCATCTGTGGTAAATATGATGTTTGCTGTTGCCGAGCCTTTAATAATCAAATCTTTCGTTACTTGTCCCATATAAGTGTCTATTACATTCTTGGTTACATCGCCATAACCGAAGCTGACCATGAAATTGAAATCTGTTGGCTTTTCTAACGGCATTTCGGTTTCCTGCTTAACAGCCTCCGCCAATTTCGTGTTATTTCCCATGTCAGAATCAGAATTATCAGAACATCCTGTTATCACCCACAATAAAAGAAGCAACGTACAAAATATCCCTTTCATTGCACTCCCCCTCCCGCTAATGTTATGACGATAACTGGATGGAATTGGTTGCACTGAACTGCCACGTTAGCACAATAAGCGATTGCTCTAATTGAACAATCGCCCTCGTTAATTTAAGTAAATCTTTTCGCAATCGTTTTCTAATATAATCATTTATGATATTGTTCTAACTCTTCTGTTGGATATGCATCTGTCCAAATCATGCAGCGCAAGTTTTTCGCGGATTTAATTTTCATGGGAGTTGAACAAAGGGCTACCTCTCGGCAGCCCTCTAATTATTGAACAATAGTTCTCCGTTAGCGTAATGCTTCCAGCCTTTTTGCTCGTTCAAACGCTTTATGTAAAAACTCTTTAGCCGATAAATTCTCATAATCCCAATTCATGGCCTCTATTGCAGTCGCGCCTGAATAATTCGTTTCCGCAATTTTTTTCATGGTTGTAGACCAATCAATCGTGCCGTCAAAGGGTAACCCGTGTTGGGCATAACTTCCGTTATTATCATGTAAATGTAGCGCCATCAGCCGGGAACCGTACATGGATAATAAATCATCGCTTGGATAGTGGCGGTAGTGATGTCCGCTGTCATAACAGAATCCGATACGCAGGGAATCGACTTGCTCTAGCACATATGACAAATTAGTAAAGTTCCGTAAATTCTCCATCGCAACATTGACACCAAGCTGCTCAGCTTTTTCTGTAATTCTCTTGACTCTATCCAGTCCTAATGCGTTATATGGATGGTTTTCGTTGGGCAGGTGCACCACCATTGTCGGAATCTCAAATTCGGCGCAATCCGCAACACATTGCAAATAGCAATCGGTTAAGCCTTCACCGTCCAGATTGTCAAGCCAGAGGTTGTTTTCGTTTTGGATTGGCGTGTGGATATTTTCTATAAATAGACCCGCGTCCCGCGCAATTTGCGGTCCGTTGCGGTAATCGCCCCGGCCAAAGCCATCACTCCACCACATTAAAACGCCGTCAAATCCGGCTTCTTTTATTAATTGATAACGATCTTTAATCGGCAATTCATAGCCAAACCAATCATAAATGGTAAACATAAGCCGATTCCCTGGTAAATTCATAATGAATAATCCTCCTCGTTTCCCAATAATTAGTTCTTGTGAAGCTATGTTATTATACCATTAATTAATTGGCAAACCTTAAAAACACACGTTCGCTTTCTGAATAGAAACGTATATTCGCCCTACGATTCCTGATTATGGGATTTTCAGAAAATGAGATCTTTGTTTATCTTTATATATCTCATTTTTTTGAAGGAGAGTCTATCAACTAGATACTCCTTAGAAGGGTTGACCTCAACTGCCCCTTAACGGAGTTTGCATCATTCGCACTAACCTGTCCGTTAGCTCAACGAAATAAAAAAAAGGCCTCCGAAGCAACCACAATCGCACTTGTCGTTGTTTTATTTGTTCTTGATTAAATCAGCAATCAGGATACCGTATATTTTTCGACAGGTTACAATTTTGAAAACTAATTGGTTTATATTGTCCTACCAAATAAATGGATACGCTCAATAATAGCGTGGCTAAAATTAGCATGCTGAATTCCTACACCTGATAGGTTTGCATTTGATATTTTACTTCCACCCATATTTACATCATTCAAAGTCATTTCACTCATGTCTGTGTTATTAATTTTTGTTTTTGCCAAGCTGACATTATCGATGTATATGATATATTTTTTATTTGGTTGCTCTCTCTTCCCCATAAAAATAAACCCCCTAAAGTATCATCGGTTTCCCATATGGGTTTTTCCAATGTCTACTTTAAGGGGGCCACTTCAAATTGCCCAGCTGGTTTGTGTTTAACGAATCGCAGATAATACTCTAAAGTTTCGAAGATTTTTTTCAGCTGCCTGTTTCTTCTCCTTGGAAAATACACAATTGAATTGTAATCGTAATCAAAATCAAATGAGTTCTGGGTCACACAAGGACCACAAACTCCAGAAGAGCAACACATTGCAGGGTCATAAATCTCTATTTTTTTCATTATTCGAACTCCTCTCGTATAGAAAAACCGAGAAATATCTCGGCATAGAATGTCAGTGGTTATTCACCTGTTTTGGAAAAATGTTCAATCCGCTCACCAATTTGATCGCGGACACGTTGGAAAACTCCCCACTTCTCATCTTCGGTACCCTGTGCTTCGGCGGGGTCATCAAATCCCCAATGTTCACGACGGACATGTGGAGGTGTCATTGGACAACGGTCTGCAGCATCGCCACACAATGTGATAACGAGATCTGCTTGATTGAGAAGTTCAGGATTGATTATATCTGACGTTTGATTTGAAATATCAATGTCTACTTCATGCATGGCCTTTACGGCATTGGGATTAAGACCATGAGCCTCAATACCTGCACTGTTTACATTCCAAGTGTCTCCTAGATATTTTTTAGCCCAACCCTCTGCCATTTGACTACGACATGAATTTCCTGTGCATAAAAAGTAAATTGATTTCTTTTCCATGATATTTGCTCCTTTATAATAAAATCATAAGATGAGTAACCATAAATATAGACCTACCAATGTGATAATTAAGGTTGGAATCGTCAATATAATCCCTGTCTTAAAATAAGTACCCCAAGAAATTTTGACACCTTTGGTACTTAAAACATGAAGCCATAAGAGGGTAGCAAGAGAACCGATTGGAGTTATTTTTGGACCTAAATCCGAACCAATCACATTCGCATAGATTAATGCCTCTTTAATTGCCCCAGTGGTATGAGTTGCATCAATGGCCAGTGCATCAATCATGACCGTAGGCATGTTATTCATTAATGATGAAAGAAGAGCCGCTATGATTCCCATGGACATTGTAGCAACAAACATCCCTTGATCCGCTGCCACTTGTATGACTTGGGCAAGTAAATCGGTTAGTCCGGCATTCCTTAAGCCATATACTACGACGTACATGCCGATGGAGAAAAATACAATTGCCCATGGTGCGCTTTTGACGACATCTCCAATGGGAACAACCGGACTTTTTCGCGCCATAAGCAAAAATAAGATAGCGATAATGCCGGCGACGATGGATACAGGTATATTTAGAGATTCACTAACAAAATACCCTATGAGGAGAACGCCTAACACTATCCATGACATACGAAACATTTTAGGATCTTTAATGGCATCGGACGGTATTTTCAAATCCGCTGAATCAAAATTTTTGGGTATACTTTTGCGAAAAAAGAAGTAGAGCACCAGAATACTTGCAGCTAGAGCGAACAAATTCGGAATAATCATATGTCCCGCGTACTCCATGAAACTGATACCAAAGAAATCAGCGGAAACAATATTAACAAGGTTGCTAACCACTAATGGTAAAGAGGTCGTATCCGCGATAAATCCACTTGCAATAATGAACGGGAAAACCTTTTTCTCATCAAAATGGAGAGCCCTTACCATCGCAAGAACAATGGGCGTCAAAATAAGTGCAGCTCCATCATTTGCGAAAAAAGCAGCAACAATTGCACCCAAAATAGTCACATAAATAAACATCCGGATTCCGTTTCCACGTGCAGCTCTTGCCATATGTAGCGCAGCCCATTCAAAAAAACCAATACTATCAAGTATTAATGAGATGATAATGATGGCTACGAAGGCAAGAGTAGCGTTCCATACAATCTGAGTCACATCCCATACATCCTGGAATGTAACAACACCGACTAGCAAGGCAAGTACAGCTCCACCGCAAGCGGACCATCCAATAGATAAATTCTTTGGTTGCCATATCACAAGTGTTAATGTGACCAAAAAAATAAGAATTGCTAAACTAATCGAAATCAATAGAGAACCCTCCAATTAATCACAAGTCATCAACAGACCCTTTTTTTCTAAAGCTTCAAATTCATGAACTTGAGCTGGAACGAGTCCCATTATCTGTTCAATGAGTTCAACATGTTTGTTTTGTTGGTTCAAGGCGTAGAAAATCCATTGTCCTTTTCGTGTTTCCTTGACCAGACCGGCATCCTTTAGTTTTCTTAGATGCTGACTAATGGAGGGTTGGCTCATTTGTATGATTTCCACTAATTCGCATACACAGCATTCTTTGTGTTGAAGTAATTTCATAATGGTCAACCTTGTTTTATCCCCTAGTAGTTTTAGGGTCTGAGCAATTTCATCCATTTCAGTCGTTGGCACTTCTGTTCACCATCCTTACATATAGTTATATCGTATAATCATTATATAACTATATGATTATATATACAACATAGTTATGAATACTTACTCCAATCATGTAACATACTTGTATCAACATATTGGTCGTGGCGTTAGTACGTGCGCAACGTGTGATGGTTTCTTCTTCCTTTGCTTGCGGAGATGTACAAGATCCCAAATATCGACAAGCCATCACTGCTGCAGGTAGTGGTTGAATGGCCGTTCTTGATTATGAGAAATTTCTTTGATTCTCACTTTATTCACTCTCCGGGTATACAAAAAAGCACGCTCCCGCGCTTTCGCTTGGGCTACGTCCTTCACATGCATGTAGTTCTTCATAAGAATCATTAGTCCTTATTCTTACAATTAATGGAATGTCTAGTCATTACTTCGGGTCATCGTATAATATCCAGGAACGGGTTTGTATCCGAGTCTTTGATTAATCTTCAACATGGGTAGGTTGAATGAGTCGTTATTCGTTCGGATATAGCGATATCCGCGTCGGTAGGCTTCGGTAATGGATTGCTCTTTCAATGCCATAGCTATGCCTTGACCACGATATGCGATATCCACCCCGGTAAAGCTGTTGTAAAGGTTCTGTGATTCTGAATGGGCAGTAAGTTGTACCACTCCAATGGGGTGGTCTTTATCCAGGGCAAGAATAACCAAGGATCTGTCAAAGTTATCTTTATCGATAGTACGCTTGCGCCACTCGCTGTACCACATATATTCCCCGTCAAAGCCAGGTATATCTTCGTTCGTTGCACGGTACAAATCGTATAAACGTAGTTCAAATTCCTCACCAGGCATATCGGCTAATGTTACCATCTGGAATGCGCTGTCACCGAAGGGGATTCGCTCTGATTCCTTGATGCCTGTACGGTCAGCCAGCTCAAGACATGATTCGAACAAATGCCGCTCTTGGATATAGCCGCGTTGGGTTGCAAATCGCAAAGACTCCGGATCATCATCTCGAATATCGAATACAATTCGGTTTGCATGCACCTTCGAAGAATAGGTCAAAAGTACATCGTAGAGGGCTCTCCCTATCCCTTTGTTTCTTTCACTTGGATCAACAATCACTTGTTCATACAGCACGCCCGGTGATGACCAAGGCGCTCGCCATGCATGTGTATACCCGAGGATTCTCCCCTCACCGTCCTCTGCGATCCAACGCTGCCGATCATGCCCAATTAAACGCCCGTCCTCATCACAACTTAACGATCCGACAATGGGAATTAGAGCATCCTCTTCCACCATATCCTGTACCGTTACCAACTCCGACGAAAGCACGTTGTATAGTTTAGCAACATAATCATAATCACCAGGTACGACTATAGGTCTGAGTACAATATTCATCCTTATTCTCCTCATATCAAATTGTTTATTGGGATTCGTTCACTTGCCAATCTATTTCCATTGATTCGATCACTTGAAATACAAAAGGTGCCCCCTTCAAAAAATCTCTAATGATCGCTTGCGCATACGGTTGTTCTGCGATTAAACTGCTGATTTCTCTTGGGTCAGAAGCATGATGACAGTAATTCTCGATCATATTCATAACGAAAAAACATTCCAACTGCTGAACATACTCCGCTTCCAACGTTCTCACACGTTGGTACCCTTGAATGAATATCTCACGATGCTTCGGATATAGGCCTAGTATCGTACCGGCTATATCATAGAGATGGTACCCATAACCACATCTTCCGAAATCAATCGGGAATGGAGTATCGTCTTGGAACACGATGTTACCTGTATGTAGATCTGCATGGATAAGACCATAGGTATCCTTGTTCTTAGGAATGAGTGCTAATGAATAAATAATTTTGTCCGCAGCAGCTTGATACGCTTTCCATGCTTCTTCCGACAAAAAAATCGGATAGTATTTTTCTAATCTAGCTAATTCTCTTCGGAAACTCTCTATTCCCCATGTTGGACGAACAAAATGACTTGGAGGTTTGAATTGTGCTGCGGCTTCATGCAATTTTCCCACCAAAACGCCCATATTGTACGAACATTCTTCCGTCATCTCTCCTTCAATAACTTCTCCCTCCAACCAGCGCATCATCGTGACAAAAGGGCGTCGATACCCCTCTTCGGTATCTACTTCCAGTACACAGGATCCATCTCGGCTTGCCAGTCCCTCTGGTACCGTAATACCAGCACCATGTCTAAAGGCTTGCAGCATCATAAGTTCAGAGCGGATTTCGTCTTTGCTCCATCGATCCGAATGAATGCGAAGCAAATACTTCTCTGCTGTCGATGTTTCTATTTTATACGTAATCGTATCGGATAGTTGAATGAATTGAATGCGTTCCCAAGCCAAGTCATACTGTTGTAACGCGAATAGAGCGACTTGCCTTGCTTGTGCTAATAATGACAAGCGATGTTCACCTGTATCCATTTGAAAAAAATCTTTCATATCTTGTCCCCCGGTTGAAATAGTTTCGGTTTATCTACCAGTACCAGTATAATTATGGTCATGGCTAATACATAGGTAGGAAACGTTTTTAATTGTTTTGTACACAAAAAAGCCACATCAGAATTACATCCAATGTGACTTTATATGGAACTACTTTTTTGAATAAACGATCTTTTTAATACTATCATATGAGAGATAGAATTGATCAGACAGCTGATCAATCGTTGTACCAATAGAGAATTTTTGACGAATCTCTTCGTTTCTGCGACTTAGATACACTCTGCTCCCTGATTTTTCGCCCCATTTCTTGCGCAAACCTTCCGGTTTCGGGACATATAACATTCCGCCGGATACATATTTTTGTAATTCCTTGAGTAAATGTTCGGGAAGAACAACATCTGCATTTATATATTTCATTTTCGCTCTACTCCTTAAAATAGATATAACTTTTAAGGTAGCAAAGTCTATATTACAAACATTTTAAGCATGCATTCGCATTGACTAGAGACGGTTACTTACTTGAAGCTCCACACAAACAACCGCCGTTGTTCGTAATACAGACTTGCATGGAGCTGATTATGAATCTTGTCAACCTCACTTTGAACCCTCCTTTCTAACTGCGCATTTCAGTTTTGTCCTTAGAAATAGAGATACGAGCAACAATCATTGTGCAATACTACGCCAAACTACAAATTTTCCTAATATGAGAGGATCAAGCGGGCGACTAAAGAACGAAATATAGAAGAAGCACAATTGGACAAAGCTCATAGTAATGAGTACGACATGATTTATTTTCTTTGCCAAGTCTCTATCTCCTTACCTCTCCTTATCGCTTCTGTTCCCAGCCTTTTATCGCTCGAACGAACCAATATAGAAATAACCATGGAAGAATATATTTGGTGATCCATTCAAGCACGCCTATGCACACAACACCCTTTATTCAACCATAATTTCCCTCCAATATAACATATTTCTATAATTACATGATAGGATTTGATTGTGGCAACCCCCGAGAAGTTTCATATCCGTCGGTCTACAACCCAAATAACCGCAGACTTCATGATGTTTATCAGATGTGATCATTGTTCCACTCCTTATCGATGTAATTGATAACTCACTACGCAGAATTTAGATTGGTCCGCGCCCCGGCATGGCATCTACAATAATGATCTTCTTAAGCATTATTTACATCATTCACCCGTCACTTATTAGGACGCGCCAATATGAGATGGACCATATCCATCCAATGGTCTTCCACCCGCTCCAACTTAAGATCAGCTTTCTGCAGCATTCCCATGATGTCCCGGTTCAAATGACAGCCCACCGTCTTTCGGACCATAGAATTAACCAGGTTCTGGATCTTTCGAATAATAGGTTTTGAACTTACACCATGCTCCATCAATAGAATTTGGCCGTTAGGCTTGCACCATTTGGTGAACAACGCTAACACACTAGAAGGGTTCTCGTAGCCACAAAAGGATAAAGTTGACACAATTGTATCGAAAGTATCATTTGGAAATGAGAGCGACTCGACATCCGCATGAATGAATTCCGCTTTGGTGTGATGATCAGCAGCAGCTACTTGAGCCCGAAGGAGCATTTCGTTACTGAAATCCACAGCGGTTACTTCCACATGATTAGGGTAGAAAGGAAAATTGGCATCTGCTCCGACCGAAACCTCAAGAACCTTTCCGTAAGCGCATGATATCAGTGGTTCCCTCCACTTTCTATCAGATAATTTCTTCCTTCTTTTATCATACATACTTGCCTGTTTATCAAAAATACGAATTAGCTTTTCTTTCTCCATGCATGTACCTCCATCATTTCGGTAACCATCAAATATTTGTTGCCTATATCTCTAGTTAATTTCTGGATCTTTGGATGAATTCCTTCTTCACTGTATACACGTGAAAAAGGCAGACGAAGAGGTTCGACTGCCTGTTCTCATTATTTTTTTCTGCCAATACAGAGTAAATGTGAGGATGTACCTAATAGATATGGATCTGATGCGGCCTCGTAAAACATGTCCATGACTTGATTGAATTCATCTTCTCCACGATGACGCCAGTATTCGTATTCCCAGTTCTCTTCTGTTAATCGCCCACCTATACTAGTGGACCCCAGGAGCTCCAAAGTCTCAAGGCCGTTCGCCTCCATAAAAGGTTGAATATTATCGATATGATAATATTAAGCTCCAGTAAAACGACCTTCATCCTGATGGTTGAATATCCCCGTCTCCATGAACTCATGGATGGACTCGATATGATCAAGAGGCTTCCATTGGGTAGAGAACATGTGAGCTGTCTGTAACTTTCGTACCCGCGACATAAAAGAAACGAATACAATCCCGTCCGGTTTAGTTACTCGATACAATTCCTTAACAGCGGCGATTCGATCTTCTTACGTTTGCAAAAGATAAAGGGGTCCCAACATCAGAGATGCAGCATACTGCTCGCTGGATATTTCATACAAATTTCTTGCGTCTTGAACATGAAAACCGTCAAATTAGTCTAATAGCTCCAATGCAGTAGCCTTTTCCCGCGCTTGACAAACTAATTTGGGTGTTTGTCTGATGGTGGGATGAAACTTTTTTCTAATAAACCTACCCATAATAACTTAGCTATCCATTCTGCATCACAAAAAAAGATGAAGAGCTCGAACAGGCTAAGCCTGAAGAGAATGACGAAGAGCAAAACTAAGAAAAAACGAGTGATAAGGAAGGCTACACCCACGGCGAAATGGTTCATGGTCTCTTCCATACTCGTTGCCAGATGCGCACGAAAATCCAAAAGGGACTTCACTCGATCTCTCTTGAGATTGACATAGAAGCAAGAAAATTTGCAAGACTTATTCAATTATTTTCGCCAGATGAGATACGTATGCTTTGGGGTAAATCGGGAGATTCCCACTTTAAAGGCTGATCTTTAACAAATCTACTATATTTGCACTTTCTGCAAAACGATCGAGGTATCTTAGTATGGTGGTTAGTTCCATTATATCCTTTATGCAATTAGCAGTCATCAGCTCCAAATCAACAGAATAAGGCAAGCGGCTAAAACAAACGCAAAGAAACGAAAGCAGGGGCTGTCCCTTCAGATCTATGACCTGAAGGGACAGCCCCTGCAATTATCCTGGCTACACACCAGCCAGCGGAATCATTCAGCTATCACACCGTCCGTCCACACCCCAAGCCCCATTCACCCTTCTGGGGCTATCTCTCTAATATCTCACCTTATTGATCCAAAGTTATGATCACATTTCCTTTTTTGTGTCCTTTTTCAACATACCTATGTGCCTCGGCTGTCTGTTCCAACCGATAGCGTCTATCGATGACCGATTTTATCTTTCCCGCTTCAAAAAGTTCTTTAAGGAAGGCTAGATTTTCTTTACTCTGCTTTAAGCCTGCGGCCGTAAATATTGCTTTTTTGCTACTGAACTTTGAAGTCCATAACATTTGAAGCATAGTTCCTAGTGTAGGGACAGTTGAGAGATAGATCCCTCTTTGCTTTAGTGAACCCTTACATCTTGAAAATGAATGTTTGCCTACCGCGTCGAAAATAACGTCATAGGTCTGACCGCCTTGAGTAAAGTCCTCTTTGGTATAATCAATGACCTTATCGGCTCCCAGAGATTTCACCAATTCTAAATTGTTGGTACTGCATACTCCGGTCACTTCTGCCCCGAAGTACCTGGCAAGCTGTACAGCATAAGCACCTACTGCTCCAGAAGCGCCATGGATAAGAACTTTTTGTCCGTGCTGAATATTTGCAGTATCTCTAAGGAAAATCAATGCAGTTAATGCCCCGTCACAGATGCCCACGGCTTCCTCATAGGTCGCATTGGCTGGTTTAATGATCACCGGTTTATCTTCGGGCAAACACATATACTCGGCATAAGTACCAAAGCTATTCGGACTTATACCAAAAACCTGATCACCTTTCTTAAATAACTTTACATCTTTGCCTGCTGAATCAATTTCCCCAGCTAGCTCAACCCCTAATATCGTATATTTGGGTCTTCTGAGACCATAAAGAAATCTGACCATAAAAGGGTCTGCCTTTCGAAAGGCACAGTCCGAGGGTGTTACTACTGCCGCATATATTTTTATCCGTACTTCATTGTTCTTGGGCGTAGGTTTTTCTACTTCTTTAAGCTGAAGAACTTCCGGCGTTCCGTATTTTGCGCATACGATGGCTTTTATAAGAATTCCTCCTTATTTTCGATAAAGAATACTTCTTCCAACGGTAAGTTGAAGACAAGAGAAATGCGAAAAGCCAGTTCCAGAGATGGGGAATATTTTCCTTGTTCGAGGGCTACGATGGTTTGTCGTGTCACGCTTGCTTTTTCAGCCAATTGTTGTTGGGTCATTTCATCATGGTTAAAACGTAATTTCCGAATGTTATTGCTGATAAGAGATTTGCCCATCTTAGACACCTCTCCGATAAAGATAAATCTGTGTGAATACGCCAACCACCTCAGACAATAACCCTGAGAAAATAAGGATGATGAACATCATATAGGGTGGCATATCCATGACCAGCGATCCCATCGCTAGAAGAAAGCCAATGATAAACACATAATGAGAATTCCTTGTCGCTTTCAATTCAATGATCTTGTCTAGTTCATCAGCAAATGAAGGTTCCTTTTCATTTGTAGTTATTCTATAGATGATGTTGAATACAATAGAAATGATGATTTTGGCTACAATCGACACCGGGATTAAGATTAAGATGACGGACGCCCAAAAGCTGAAGGTATCTGTCGAATCTAGGGTCGCTTCGGGGTACCTTTCAAACACATACAAACAATAGAATACAAAAACCAGAAAGGTACCCATTATAGATACGATATTCTTTTTTTCTTGATAGGACATATTTTCTCCTCCTGTATGCTAATCTTTACTGAAAGTAAAATATTATATACACAATGTAACTTAAAACATACATCTTGTCAATTGTGATTTACACTATGTTTCAGAATAATTTGTAAGGTTATCCGACGGCTGGAGCGGTAGTTGTCCAGTTTCATTATTAATTGGAACACATTCTTGTCATCTTACAGTTGTCGGATCATGGTTGTACACGCCGCCCCTTCTCTGCGAGTCCATTTGTAAACAAACACGTTTCCATAGTCGCGTCTAAAACCCTAAATTGACGGGCTTGTTTGTCATTCCCACCAGTGCTTCATTTCACTAAATTTAACATCCCATAGCTTTGCATTTCCTTTAAGTGTAATGGTAATTTCGTTTACCTTATCAAATGGTAAATATATAGGTTCTCATGGTTTACCCTTTTCCCCTTGGCCTCAGCAGTTCTTACCATTTCATCCGCAGCTTTGGACGGTCCTCCTACTCTAAGAACCGCGTCACAATGGGATAACAGCCGAACGGCCGATAGATGAACCATATGCTCGAATATCTCATCTCTGAGCTGGTGTGAGCCGGCTTTTCCAATAGAGGCAGGGCGTACCATTCTCCGAGGACCGGCATATGCCCCATCTCATATACCCGCAAGGCCATTTCATTCCTCAACAGCATATTGGCCCCGATTAGCGGGCACTAAATTTCTTGAATAGTGTCGGTGCAGCAGCAATCGAGTGCGTTGTTGCGACATTGATGATGGAAGTATACGTGGGCCGTCGAGCTGTGGTGATGAGTTATCTAGAGGTCTCGTTCGGGATCGGTGCGCTCTGTATGCCGCTCATCACTAGTGTATTGATTGCGAATCAGGTTTGGCGGTATTCCTTCCTCGTGACGGCATGTCTTGGAATCATTATGGCGGTCATATGGTGCTTCATATCTTTTGCCAAGGAGGAAACGGAAGGCGCGGAATCTTTGGATGCCGGCATTGCACCGCCGCCGATGTTCAAGACCAAGCAGATGAAGCGGTACATTCTCTTCGCATTCGTCTTTTTGATTTTCATGTACAGCGGGATTGAGGGGAGTCTGAATCATTTCATGTCCTCCATCTTCCTGAATCATTTAGAGGTTACCCCTTACTACGCCTCGTTGAGTATTGGCTTGTTCTGGACAGCGATGGTGATAGGCAGGGCTGCTACAGGTTGGATTATTCGAAAAGTGAATTATGCGAGTTATTTGCGCTGGAGTATGTTCGGTACGCTCGTGGTGATCGTCATGTTCGCGTTATGGAGGGATGCTGTCGTCGGCTTTATCCTGGTCATCATGATGGGGTTAACGATGTCTGGTGTGTATTCGATCACGATGGTGTATGCGAATCATACGTTTCCCGGCATGACGCGTCTCGTGACCAGTCTGGTTACAGCTTTTGCCGGATTCGGAGCCGCGGTCTTCCCTGCACTGATTGGATATTCGATGGACCATTCAGGCGCGGTGTCTGCGCTGTGGTATATCGCTGGCTTTGCGGCGATCTATTTGATCATACTGTTGCTAGGTATCGGCAGATTCTACCGTAACCAAGCGGACGTGACCTTAAATTAATGAATAAGGAGAGGACTTGAACATGGATGTACAAATCATTGCCGTAGACATGGATGGCACGTTTCTCAATGACCGCAAGGACTATAATCGAGATCGCTTTCTGGATCAGTATGCGCAGATGAAAAGAAAAGGCATTCGGATACTCCTGTACTCCACATTTGCAAGACTTCCCCTAAGAACCGTCTATTATTCCACCTCAGAATTAAGGGTATTTCCAATCTTTTAAAAACTTCAATTTGTTTTAATCCTTCATTCGCGATGACGTCATAGAGGCTGACTGTCGGTAAATAGGCACTCTCCTGAAATTTACTCTGGTGCTTTAGCAGAAGAAAGTGTATCATAGGTACCTGTCAGTTCATTTTTTTATATCAGCCAGTGTTCACTTTTCAAAACTTTGCAAAAGGGGTTTATCATTATGACCAGACATAAATTAGGCTTCTGGATCCTGACTGCCCTCGTGGTCGGCAACATGGTCGGTTCCGGAATCTTCATGCTGCCTCGATCTCTGTCGGAAGCGGCGAGTCCTGCCGGGGTCATTCTGGCCTGGGCCGCTACAGGACTCGGTGTACTTACGTTGGCGCTTGTCTTCGGTAGCCTGGCTGTCCGCAAGCCTGAGCTCAGCGGCGGCCCGCAAATCTATGCGAAGGAGCTGTTTCGTGAAGGTTCGCACGGCTCCCTCCTGGCCGGATTTATGTCCACCTGGGGATACTGGGTCGGCAATATCGCTGGTTTTGTGGCGGTTATCACGACGTTCGCGAGCTACCTGTCCACCTTCTTCCCGGTGCTTACCAGTAACAAGGTATGGCTGACCTTCGGGAACTTCACATTAATAGCGGGCAATGCCCTGACGTTCCTCGTCTGCTCGGTACTGCTATGGGGAACGCACGCCATCTGCCTAAAAGGCATGAACAGCGCGGGGCGATTGAATTTTATCGCTACGGCGACCAAGGTCATCGGCTTTGCGATCTTCATTGTGATTGCCCTGTTTGCGTTCCAACAGAGCAATATCGGGCCATTCCTGGCTCCGCGCACCAATGACAGCGGGGAGACGCTCGGCATGCTCTCCCAGGTTAACGCGGCCGCGATTGCAACGCTGTGGGCTTTCATCGGCGTGGAATCAGCCATGGTCTTCGCCGCACGCGCCCGCCGCAAGCAGGATATCCGCCGCGCGACCATCACAGGGCTGCTGATCTCCATCGTGCTATATGTCGGCATCAGCATCCTGACTATGGGCCTGCTGACACAGGACCAACTTATGGCTTCCCAGAACCCGCTGGTCGACGGCATTTCCACCGTGCTGGGACCCATCGGCGGCAAGCTGCTCGCAGGCCTCGGACTGATCAGTCTCCTCGGCTCCACGATCGGCTGGGTGTTGCTTAGTGCCGAGGTACCGTTCCAGGCGTCCAAGTTGGGCGTGTTCCTGCCGTCTTTTTCCAAGGAGAATAGTAAGGGCATGCCGAAGGTATCACTCTTGATCTCTATCGCACTCGGCCAGATTTTGCTGCTGTCCACGATCTCGGGTTCCATCTCGGCGGCGTTTGATTTTATTATCTATATCGCTACGCTCGCCTTTCTGGTGCCTTATCTGATCGCATCGCTCTACCACCTCAAGCTGACCTGGACCGGCGAAACCTACTCGCTGCAGAAGGAGCGGGTGACCGAGGGGATCATTGCGGCTTTGGCCGCCATCTACTCGCTATGGGTCATCGTGGCGGGCACTACGGATCTCAAGACGTTCCTGCTTGGACTCGCGCTGATTGTGAGCGGCATCCTATTCTATCCGCTTATGCTGCAGGATCGGAAAGTCTAAACAAAACAATGTAAGGTCAGGAAGCGTTGAATTCAGGAAAGGCGCGCAGCGCCGTTTGGTCCATGAGAAAGCTACGACGGTTATGAATACATGTTCTTGTCTCTCGACACGAAACGATGTGTCACATTATATAAGTGTTCTCTTGTTCCATTTAACATTAAAATGACCCAATAGATGTTCGCTCCTTCTAAAGTGCGCCATCTTATGGGTCATTTTAATGAATAGCAATTGTATTACTTTATGTAGCAATAACTATTAACGATTATTCTGGATACCACCAATCAACAGCTACATTCACCGTTATTATACTGTACTGTCAAAGAAACAACTGGGAAATCGATCGTTCTCCAAGCAGCCAGACCACCGCAAAGCTCTTTAGCCTTATACCCATTTCTTAATAGGATAATGGAAGCTTTCGCAGCAGTATTACATCAAACATATGAAATGTAGAAAATGCTTATACCCCTATGTTTAAAATCCCATAATGAATAAGATCTTCAAATTTATTTTCTTTATAGATATGCTGTAATAAAACACCTTCTTTTACCATGCCAGATTTTTGCATAACCCGTCCAGAGCCAGGATTTGAAGCAAAGTATCTCGCATATACTTTGTGATAATGTTTTTCTGAAAAAGCGAACTCAATGATAGCTTTTGTTGCTTCAGTTGCATATCCTTTACCCCAATTTTCCTCACCTATCCAATATCCAAGTTCGCCATTTCTGTGTGTTTGGTTATTTGTAAGTCCTATAGCTCCATAAAGCTCGTTTGTACTTTTATCAGTAATGGCAAACTCATATGATTTATTATTGTTAAAATTATCTTCATGTGTTTGAATCCATGATAATGCACAATCAATGGGGTATGGATAAGGTAGAGTCAATGTACTTTTGTAGACATTATAATTATTGCAGAGCTCACAGACACGTTGTGCATCAGAAGACTCAAATGGTCTTAAAATCAATCTTTCGGTAGTAATTGTTCTTTTTTCTTGATTGTACATTGTTTTACCTCCGTTGAAGTTAATATAAATTATTTTTGCATTATCCGACTTCCGTATTTTAAAAAGCCTATCGGTACATGGTCTTATAGAAACTCTTAATAGCTGATAAAAAAAGTTGAACTGTCTTGGAACTCTTATTGGTTAAGTAGATACCTTCATGTCTATCTCGACCACGTATCTTACAATGCATCTTCATTATCCCCCCACTGTTAAGCAGTTGTTCTCTATCAAAAAAAGAACTTCCCGTCGAATAAACGAGTGTTCTTGATATAATGTGTCACATATTATAAAAGTATAATAATGGAAATAGTTCGTCAACTGTTTTGGTAACTAAATATTATATAGTATTTTGTACATATGTCTTTATTTCAAACAAACCTCTTATATATACTGCTTTTCATTTAGTGTCATATACCTTTTACTTTTCTTTTCCTTGTCTAAAAAATAAGTTATCAAAAAAACAAAAAGAACTCGATTGGACGAGTTCTAAGCTGGCGTAATCGATACCTAACTTGATTCCAGTTAGGATTCCTCGTGTCCACCTCGTTTGTCAATATTTTAAAAACGCCGAAGAAACCTTCAGTATTTGCTGAAGGATTGGATCTTATACTAATCCTTGTATTGGTTACGCCTGTTTTGTTCCGCCACCAATAGAATCAGTATTAATGGTTCCGCATGATTAAATTGTCTGTTTGGATATCGCCCCAAAATATTCTACAACGACCTCACGGAATTCCAGAGCAGCCCGCGAAATATACCGACTCCTGTGCCATAATAAAGCTATCTCCCGTACCAATTCTTGATTCTCCACTTGGAGATATTTGATACGTTCCCGTGAATTCTTTGCCGTACTTGGTATGAAGGCTATGCCAATTTCGGCTTCTACAAGAGTGCTTAGCCTTGCAGGTTCATTTCCCTCATACACATATTTAGGTACAAATCCAACCGATTTGCATACAGAGTCCACTAAATCGCGAGTACCGTAACCTCTCTTTACACCTACAAACCATTCATCCCTTAGTTCTGCCAAGGATACGCTGCTTCGGTCTGCCAGCCGATGCCCCTCCGGAACAGCTACAAGGATTGGGTCGATGAACACGATTTGGCATTCAATGTCATCCCCTTGTATAGGAGGTGAGGACAAGCAGAAATCGACCTCTCCTCTATGAAGAAGCGTAACCATTTCCTGCGTGGTCAGCATTTGCACATGAAATTGGATAAAGGGCCTCTTTTTCCGAAACTCTCGAAGGATATTTGGAAGCATGCTTGCGGTGGTCACCGCTAATTCGAGTGTGTTATGTTCCGGACTGGATAAATCGCTAAGCTCCTGCTTCCCCTGTTCCAATTCAAACAAAGCCCTTTCTGCACGGCGAAGGAAGCTGCTTCCGAACTCATTCAATCGCAGATTCCTCCCTATTCGATCGAATAAAGGAACCCCTAGATCCTCCTCCAAGCGTTGAATCGTTTTGCTTAGTGATGATTGAGTATCGTGCAGACTTCGTGCAGCTTCGGTCACATGCTCCAATCGAGCTACCGCGAGAAAATATTGCAGTTGAAGAAGTTCCATTTCGCACCTCCATTCATTCCCTCAAGTCAATGAGATTATAACATCTAATGCGTTGGAAAGAATAATTGATTTCAAGTACGATGACATTAATACGATTTGGGGGGACCAAAAATGAGTGTTCGCAGCAGGTGGTTAATGATTTCAGTTGGTCTAGGGATACTATTGAACCCTTTAAATTCTTCAATGGTTTCAGTTGCTATTCCAAGGCTGCAAAATGTGTTTCAACTTGACTTTACAGGTGTCTCCTGGATTATTTTTTCTTTCTACATTGCGAGTGCTATCGCTCAACCTGTCATGGGAAAGGCTAGCGATTTATTTGGTCGCAGGAAGATATTTCTCAGCGGGCTTGTTGTAGCCTTCGTTGCATCATTATTAGCTCCGTTATCACCAAACTTTGGGTCGCTCATCGTGTTCCGCATTGTGCAAGCCATCGGAACAAGCATGATGGTCGCGGTTGGAATGGCCATTGTGCGAATTCATATTACGGAGAAGCAAGCGACTGCGCTGTCTGTTTTGTCCATATTCCTATCCGGAGCGGCAGCAATTGGACCCTTTATTGGCGGGGTCATCATTCATTGGTGGGGCTGGCCTGCTATCTTTTTCGTCAATATTCCATTCGTGGTGGTGAGCTTTCTATTATCTTGGAGGAATATTCCTAAGGACGAACCGTCAACATCGGTTGCACCGGGTATGTCCTTTCGTAAATGGTCTAATTTGATTGATGCGTCAGGGATCCTGCTCTTCACAGTGGGGCTGGTTGCCCTGCTCGTTGGATTACTCTCAGCAAAATCATCTGGGCATATCTCATTAGGAAATGTCATTGTCTTGCTGATAGGCCTCGTGCTACTTGCGGCTTTCGTACGACATGAGTTAAAAGCGGCGTCACCCTTTATTCCGTTACGCACATTCGCCAAATATCCTGCGATGACTTGGGTTAATGTCGAATTCATGCTCGTTAACGTACTTTATTACTCGCTCTTTTTCGGGCTTCCGTCCTACTTGCAAATGGTACGTCATGTCAGCGAGTTCCAAACAGGGATTCTCATGCTAAGCTTAGGCTTATGCTCGCTAGTTACTTCTCCAATAGCAGGACGATGGATCGATAAATCAGGACCAGGGCCGGCATTGCTGGTGTCTGCAATTCTGATGACATTTGGGTCGGTGTGGCTCGTGACATTGAATCAAACTTCACCGGTTATCAGTGTTTGTTTGGCTTTGGCTGCATTCGGTATTAGCAACGGGTTGAACAATGTAGGGTTGCAAGCGGCCTTGTTCCAAAGTTCTCCAAAAGAAATAATCGGTGTAGCATCCGGATTATTTAATACATCAAGATACCTGGGAACTATTCTCTCTTCCTTGTTGATAGGTATCGTAATGGGAGGTAAGTTCAACTTCGAGGGATTTCAAGTGCTTGGGATTATCCTCACGGTAATTGCATTGTCTTTGGTATTCATGAGTCGGCGGCGCCGGGAGTCAGGAAAATTGGAAGAGTCGTAGGTTCACCAAGTTCTAATTAGACATCTTCAAAAAAATAAGTAACCTATTACCGTCGTTATTATAGATAATCCTAGAATAATTCCTACTACTATAGTATGACGCTTCCGACTCATTACAACAACCGCAATATATTCTCGAATCATTGCATTTGGCCAGTAATATAAAGCTGTTTTTGAGCCGATTCCTTGGCTCATTAATCCTGCTTGTTTCGCATATAACCCGGCGCGGAAAAGGTGAAAGTTGTTTGTTGTAAAGATGCTTTTATATGTATCACCTTTTAATGAATCCATAATTTGTTTTGAAAAGAGCATGTTCTGGTAAGTGTTTACAGAACGGTCTTCTTTTATCGTGTGCTGCATGGGAATCCCCTTTTCGACAGCATACATTTGCATTGCCTCTGCTTCGGGAAGATTTTCATCTGGGCCTTGTCCACCAGAAAAAAATGATTGTAGGCGGAGATGAGACAGCAACTTGCTTCCAATAAAAATCAATCGCTCTATTGATTCTGCTAGCCAAAAGTGGAGGAACTTTATTATTAATCAATCCACTACCAAGAACGATAATGAAATCTTGATTGTATTTTGGTCTATTGAATTGATAGAGAAAATAAGCCATTAAGAAATTAGATGAGTTTACAAATAAATATAAAACAATAAAAACCATTCCCGTGTAAAGTAGCTGGAGTTTATCAGATAAGAATCGAGACGGATCGATTATATGAATTATTATCAATAACAAAAGACAAATGCCAAAAACAAAAGTTAAATAATTTGAAAAACGTCGTCCCTCTTTTCTAGTTAGAATCCTTGCATTTAGAAACATTCCTATCATCAACACAAAAAGGCCAAAGCTAAACATTAAGGAAATAATTATAATAGGTATAACAGCAACAATCATTAAATACTGATTATTTGAGCTGAAACCTAAATACATGCATAGAATACCTAAAGAGCAAAAAAATAGGTTGAATAGAAAACCATTGATTATCCTTCTAGGGTCTGTTAAATAAAACCATAGAAAAATGATCAGTAAAGTAATTGTAATAATCCCAAAAAATATAAACATATATTCTTAACACCTCGTTTTTTCATATCATTTAGTGCTTGAGCCTAGAGCTCGGTTGCATTAATAGTAATGCCCACTAATACATTCAACAAGAAGACCTTGTACATTTCGATCCCAGTTGCGAGTAAAGTAATGACTGCGTTAGATAGCTGTCATCTTGTTGTTTATTTTCTCCACTGTGGTATTGATCCAACGACAGTGGTTAATTTTCTGCAGATTCGAATGGTCTTCAAGCAGGCAATAATAGCAGGGAACTTCTCAAATTGCTTTGTTAACCAGAACTTTCTGCAGTAACATCATGATTAAATCAAATAATTAATATTCATTACTCTTCAAATAAGTGAGATAATGGGGCGGGGCGGTGTGGTGTCCACCTACAGTCCTATTACATTTATTCACCACCGCCTGTAATTTGCTCTTTCCCATTGATCACTAAATGTATTTTCCTGAAATCAAAGCAGCTTAAATGATAGTCCAATCATTCTCTTTTTGTCCAACATATCTTGGAGATATCACACAAGAGGAGTTGATATTTTGGTACGTATTCTCGATAAAGCTAGCGACCAGCCACGCCGTAGATTCAACTTAGCAAACTCATCTATTATCCGACGTTCACCAGCAAGATCTCGCCTTGCAACAATCACTATACGGATTCCAGTGAATTCTCAACCTAATCGGGTAGATTTGGTAGCAACCGCGGGTGTTCGAGGTGTCACTGGCATTGCGCAAATTCTCTTTAGAATCTTCCGCGATGGAAGAGAGATTTTCAACACACAACAAGGTATCGAATCAGCTGGTTCTGAACAAAATTATGCTATTACGTTCCAGGCTGAAGATAGAAATGTAAGATCGGGTACCCATGTTTACACAGTTACAGCAGAAAACACTACTGCAAATACAAGAGCCGATGTTGTTGGGCCGATATCGTTTAGTGGGTTAGCCGTTAAAACGAGAACCTAATTCCATATTTGTAATTTCAGCACCTGAATAGAGAGCCATGCAAAAGCCTCGATTTTGAGGGAATGGGTACTCCCAAGAAGGAAATAGAGATTGAAAAAGGAAAAAGCACTATCATTGGATATTCTGTAAGAAACCCTGATTTTGGCTTGTTAAACTTCCCAGTACTATCACTTACCTAATGGATTTAATATAGTGGGGTGCAAACTGCAATCACTCATAAGGTTAATTAGACAGCAGTAGTTGTCAAGCAAGTTGTCGCCTTCCAATTCAACGCTACTAAAAAAGTGGCACATCCTTAATCGGACTTGTGCCACTGTTCTTCATATTAATGCTGTTCTCTTGTTGGACCCATCACACCAGGAACAGGTAAACCTGCTTGACGTAATAAGACGGTCATTTGACCACGATGATGTGTCTGATGGTCAACAATTTTACGTAAAATTTGACTACGTGTTTTCGTACTACCAAATGCAACGACTTCTTCTAATAATGCCTCATCTGATGTGTTACTTACAGCATTTGATAAAGCCTGAGCCATTGTTTCATATGCCTCTACAATTGTCTTGACAGAAGTTGGTACTTCTTTTGGGTTGCCGATTAGGGGGATTTCAAAACCTGCAAATTTAGATAAAAATACAGGGGCATTTGTTAAATGCCATGCTAACCAACCAAGTGTACTATGTCCCTCTACGATGGCTTGGTCTAGCTTGTTATCTGACATTGCATTAAACACACTAACTGTCCCAGCAACTGAGTCATTCCAGTCCAGGATAAAATCTTCCACTTTACGATACATATATGTGTATGCCTCCTTTTTTCACTACTTCAATTCTACTAAATAATTTGAATGGTTGAAAAAGGAAAAACATGCCACCATCTGAGAACATCCCAGATTTGTTTTTCTTTTTCATTCTATTGCTTTTCGAATTTCATAGTCATTTAAATTGATATCCAGATCCATTCCTAGTGCCATCTTTGCAAGCTGCCTTCCAATAAATGGACCCATCGTCAATCCGGACGCTCCTAGTCCGTTAGCCGCTATAAGATCATCCCAACCGGGAACAGCACCAATCACCGGGAGAAACCCGGGGGTAAACGGACGAAAGCCGACTCTTACTTCCTGAAGAGTGCTGTTTACTAAATCAGGTGCCAACACTAAGCCTTTATTCAGTATTTCTTGCATTCCGCCTGCTGTTACCCTTGTATCATACCCTTCGATTTCATTTTCATGAGTCGCTCCTATAACGATTTTCTGATTATCAAAAGAGAGCAAGTATTGATCCGTAGGCGGCATGATGACAGGCCATGCGCCTGTACCTTGTCGATCTGCAACCTGTAAATGCATGATTTGTGCTTTCTGATAACTAACCTTAAAGTCAATGCCTAAAGGCTGCAGCAGTTGATTTGCCCATGCACCTGCACAAACAATGACTTTGTCAGCTGAGTAGCTTTCTTCCCCAACAGTTATGCCTGTAACACGATTTGACTGATATTTAATCGTGGCATCCCCGTTGATTAGGACGGCCCCGTTTCTTTGTGCTGATCGGACCAACGCATCGCGAAGTGCACGACCATCTACACGGGCGGCACCGCTAATATGTACGGAATGATAACTTTCCGCTAACAAAGGAAACAACTCATGTGTTTCTTGTTCATTATGCCTCGTAATTTCACCAACTTCGGGTGCATCCACTTTTCGTAGATATGCCCGCTCCTCCATCATTTTGATTTTCTCCAAATCATCATGAATACAAAGCGCACCAACTTGAGCATAGCCTGTGTCTGTCTCGCCCTCGCTTTCGAGTTCCTTAATCAACTCTGGATAAAAACGCGCGCCTGCTTTTGCCAGCTGGTACCATGCCTGATTGCGCCTTTGTGATAGCCAAGGACAGATAATGCCAGCAGCGGCATCCGTCGCCTGTCCTTGATCCTTGCGGTCTACAATAAAGACTTCTGCCCCCATTTTTGCTAACTGGAATGCAGTCGATGCTCCAAGAATTCCTGCTCCAATGACGATGACTTTCCGCATGATTACATCCCTTCCCTAATCACTTTTTCTAGTATAGCGAATACTACATGCAAGTATAATACTTGCTAATTACTCCAATCGGAAATCCGTTAGACAATCAAATCTGCTATGAATACAAATAAAGGCAATAACAAGTTAGAACCTAAAGTCTAAGTCTACACGAATAGAAGCTATAAAGCCCCCCACTTTCTACGAATACGCACTGCGTCTTTAACCATTCTGTCGATTAACTCTTCAACAGATGGAATATCATGGATCATGCCAGTCACTTGCCCAGCCCAGCCAAAGCCTTCTTCTTTGATACCATCATAAATCCAACGCTTGTTTGCTTCACCGCTGATATAATCTTGTAACGCTTCATAGGTGGGAGACACACGTTCAATTTCGAGAATTTTGTCTATGTAGTCACTTCGCAATACCCTTGCAGGTGATTGGATCGAACGTTTGATAACAGCTGTATCTGACTCTGAACTCTCTACTAAGGCCCTTTTATATGAAACAGAGGCGTTGACACATTGCTGTGTAGCGATAAAGCGCGTACCCATTTGGATGCCCTCTGCTCCAAGTGCATGGGCTGCCATCCATCCGCGGCCATCTCCAATACCACCTGAGGCAATGACAGGAATGTTAACGGCATCGACCACCTGAGGTACAAGCACCATGGTTCCAACATCATCACGTCCCAAGTGTCCACCACCCTCTTGCCCAACTACAATCACAGCAGATGCACCTAGTTGTTCTGCTTTTTGTGCTTGTCTGCTTGAGGATACGAGTACCAAGGATTTAATATCCGTGGACCGCAACATCTTTAATATCACCGTAGGATTCCCGCCAGTAATGCTCACAACGGGTACTTGCTCATCCATTGCGACCTGGACCCGCTCCATATATTCAACACCGTGCATGCCAATGGCAAAATTGACACCGAATGGCTTGTTTGATAGGGTACGTGCACGCTGAATTTCTTGGCGCAATGCATCTGCATTCGGGAGACTCATAGCTGTGATCTGACCCAGTCCACCCGCATTAGAAACAGCTGCAGCGAGATCTGCATAGGCTAGATAGCCAAGTCCTCCTTGAATAATAGGATACTTTATTTGTAATAATTCAGTGATACGTGTACTCCACTTCATCGTCACCACTCCCTTTTATTCTTCAATAGCAGACTGTTCAAAATATATTGGATAATGTGCAGTACATCTCTCATTAAAGATTGCCCCGCAATGTAGGCAGCTAGTAGTATACATATACTGTTGAATCGTTAACTCCGTGTGACAGCTACCGCAAAGAATGGCCAATTCGACAAACTGCTCTTGCGACCAACGTTCGATGCTGTGATCTGCGTGCTCCTCATGGCATTTGTAGCATGGATAATAGCGATCGCAGCATTTAAACTTAATCGCGATAATATCTTTTTCTGTATGATAATGAACACATCGTGTTTCGTTGTCCACGACAGCCCCATGAATGTCCACCTAAACTCCTCCAATATTTAATAGTAGCAGGGCCAGCGTGATTATAATGACTATTCCCCCTACTTGGTAATCGATTTTCTGAAATTTCAATTGCTTAAAGGAGGTTCTCTCCTTCCCATTACCATAAGCACGCGCATCTATCGCGTAAGTTAACTGTTCGGCACATTGAATGGTCGTGAAGAGTAAAGGAATGAGAATCGGAATAAATGCAAAAATTCGTTTTGGAAGTGGTAATTCCGTAATATCATACCCTCTAGCCTTTTGTGCTAGGAGAATACGATCCAGCTCTTGTAAGATGGTCGGGATAAACCGAATCGCAATGACAATCATTAATGAAAACTGCTCCACGGGCACATTTAATCTGGATAACGGTGCTAGTAATTTTTCTAGACCATGGGCCAAGGTTAGCGGTTTTGTAGTTAACGTTAGCATAGAGGCCAGTAAGATGAGTAAAACAATTCGCCAGACGATACGTATCCCATTGTTCAGTCCCTCCACTGTTACCTCTATGAATGACCAGGACCAAATGACATTTCCTTTCGTGAATACGACATGATATAGAAAGGTAAACATCAAAATAAACAATACAGGCTTTAATCCGCTCCCCAATACGTGAAATGGAATTTTGGACAGCAACACAATGCCAATAACGAAGATGGTTGCGACTACGTAGCTGATGAACGTCTCTAGCATTAGGAAGCTCAACATGATGAAGATTATACTTACAATCTTAGTTCGTGGGTCCAGTCGGTGAAATAACGAATTCGTCTCCCAATACTGTCCTATAAGTACGGTATTAGCCATCTAGCATCTCCTTGCATTTGCATGACAGATTGGCCACACTTTTTCGAATATAACCCGCTCCCTACAGCTTTCGACCTCAATGTTCTGGCCGGATAATTCCTCTACTAACTTTAAGAGTTGCACAGGTTCTGGTAGAGACATTCCGAGTTTCGCAAGCAATTGCGCCTGTTCCAGAAATAAAGTATTGGTACCACAATGTTCCATTAAGTGTCCTTCGTGAAATACCATAACTTCATCCGAGTATTCGGCAACATCGTTCATTTGATGTGATACGAAGAGAATCGTACGATTGTCTTGTTGTTGCCATTCTTTTAGTAAACGCAACAATGCTTCACGACTTACAGGGTCGAGCCCAGCTGTTGGTTCATCCAAAATAAGTAGTTTCGGATTCATCATCAGCACAGAGGCGATAGCTACGCGACGTTTCTGACCCCCACTTAATTGGAACGGAACCCATGGAAGGATCTCCGTGGACAGACCCAACTGGGGTAAAATGAGTTCAATAGCGTGAGCGATCTGCTGAGTTGAATAACCCATCATCTTTGGGGCAAAGGCGAGCTCCTTGAGAACCGTCGTTTCAAATAATTGATGCTCCGGATATTGAAAAACGTATCCTATGTCAGGAATGACCTTAAGTTGACCTTTGGTATCTCTATGAACGGGCTGCTGATCAATTCTATAGTCTCCATCGACTCTCGGAATCAGCCCCTTCAGCACTTTGACGAATGTAGACTTGCCTGCACCCGTTTGACCAATGACGGAAATCCATTTGCCTTCTTGAATCGTGCAACTGACATTGTGCAAAGCCACCCGCTCGGCATAGTTCACGCTCATATTGTTTAGTTGATAGACCATTGTAAGCGAATCATCTCCTTCCAATCTGCGGTTAGTGGCGTTGATGGATGGAACATTTGATATAATCTCACAGCAAAAGGGAGTTCTAATTGATAGTCCACAACGGTAACTGTTTCAAAAAAGGTCAGCGGACTCCCATCAAATTCAAGCCGTCCCTCATGTATGAGTAAAACACGCTCTGCAGACAACACTTCCTCCATATGGTGAGTGATGTGAATGATAGTCATTCCCTGGCGGTGTAGCTCATGCATAATAGAAAGCACATGCTCCCTCCCCTGTGGATCAAGCATGGAAGTAGCCTCGTCAAAAATAATGACCTCAGGGCGCATAGCCACAATAGCCGCAATGGCAACACGTTGCTTTTGACCGCCTGATAGCTGGTGTGGCATCGAATCTAAATAATCCTCCATCTGAACAGCTTGTATTGCATAATTAAGCCGATTAAGTATTTCTTCCCTAGGCACACGAATATTTTCCAATCCAAATACCACCTCATCCATAACGGTAGTAGTGATGAATTGGTCCTCTGGATTTTGGAATACAAATCCTATATGCTCATGGATCTTATCAAGATCTGTAGGCCTTGACGTGTCTAGATTCTTAAATATCACACTACCTTCCTTGGGAAGCAACAATCCATCCATTAACTTGGCAATCGTAGACTTGCCGCAACCATTGGCTCCAACAATCACCACAAACTCACCTGCTTCAATCGTAAAGCTCATATTCTCGATGACAGGCTGTCCCTTTTTATAGTAAAAATGAACGTGATCAAATGTAAGCATTTAGTTACTTCCCTTCTGATGTTGCCATGTTGTGAAGAATGCCTCTACGCTATGTTCGGAATAGACAGACACAGGCTTCTGCCACTTCGTCACTTTCGAACCGTTTACACCGAATATTTCGCCGGTTAAATCTCTATCCGGCTGTGCTAGCAATTCGACCACGAAGCGGGCGATATCATCTGCTTCACCCACTCGCCAGAACGCTGGAAATGGTTCATTACGGCTAGCGTACTTTTCCTTCATATGCTCGATTACAGGTCTAGTCATATCTGTTAAGGCAGCTGGTGAAATGGCGTTCACTCGAATATGATTGTGCTTGAGTTCGGCTGCAAGCGTCCACACGATACCGAGTATTCCAGCTTTGGCTGCACTGTAATTCACCTGCCCAACAGAACCCGTTAATCCTGCTGTAGAGGTCATTAAAAGAATGTCACCACCATGTAACTGCATATGAGGTAGAAAACGCTGAATGCAATAGAAAGCACCATTCAAATGCACATCTATCACAGATTTCCATGATTCATCCGTCATACGATGACATGGTTGGTCATGCAAATTGCCAGCGTTATGTATCAAGACGTCAATACGGCCATACTTAACTATCACAGCATCTACCATCGCACTGATTGCGACAGGATTTGCGACATTGGCACAGTACCCGATCGCTTCACCGCCTGTTCGATGAATCTCCTGCACAACTTCGTCAATTAGCACTTGCTTCGTACCATTGATAATCACTCGATAACCGGAATGACCAAGATGTAAGGCAATGCTCCGTCCAATCCCTCTAGTCGCTCCTGTAATTAAGGCTATCTTTTTCATTTAGACCTCTCTTCCACTGTAAAAGCACCCGAAGCAATCACTTCGCCAGACTCGATTGCAACGGTCACTTGGATATGGCCATCACAGACCTCAAAATCAAATATCACAACAGTATCTACTAATAGTGGCTTTTGAAATTTCATGCTATATGTCGTGATCCATTGCGATGGGTGCTCAGTTAAATACAATGATTGTGCTAACCCCATGATATACATGCCATGCGCGACAGGCCGCTTAAATCCAGCCTTTGCTGCGGCTTCTACATTCAGGTGAATGGCAGACGTATCTTTAGAGGTAGCTGCATATTGCTGAATAGCTTCAGCTGTTATGTGTTTTTTCATCTTGACCACCTATTCGGATTAATACAGTTTCTGCTGTGACTATGAGATGACCGTCACATGTACAAACAAGGGTATGGGTATACAAGGTCAAATCTCCTTGACTGCCTACTCTCTTATCCACCTTCGCCAGAGATAATTCACAATCTAAGATCATGCTGGCAATAATCGGTGTTTTGTATGAAAAATACTGCGAACCGTGAATCAAGGGGGCATCCATGGAGAGCCAAGGAATATCAAATACTTGCCAGAAAATAATAGGCATTGTCGCAGGTGCGATTATATCGCCATGTATAGTTTGCAAGGGGGCTTCGATACTTTGAGCATAGTGCGTAATCCACTCAGTGGTGATATGAATCTGATATTGGACTCTGTTCATTCGATAGCCTCCACTAAGGTAGCAATCCCAATTCCACCACCAATACCTAAGGTGGCAAGTCCCCGCTTATAAGGGTTATACAGCATTTCAGCACATAAGCGCGTCATTAAGATGGCTCCTGAAGCACCGTAAGGATGGCCAATAGCTAGTGCACCGCCTCCAAGATTGACCTTTTCCTGTGGGATCTGAAGCTCCTTCAGAGAGGCCAATACTTGCGAGGCAAACGCCTCATTGAATTCCACGATATCCAAATCAGCCACCGTCAGAAGCTGACGCTTTAGCACCTTCTGAACAGCTGGAACGGGACCCATACCTAAATAATTCGGATCTACACCTACAGCTTGAGCATCCACCACGCGCAAAATTGGCTTAAGCTTGAGCTCCTGACATTTTTCACGTGACATGATGAGAACAAGAGCTGCCCCATCATTGAGAGGACATGCATTGCCAGCGGTTACGGTACCCTGTTCCAGAAAAATTGGTGATAGTTGTTGCAGCTTGTCCAAGCTCGTATTGGCTCTTGGACATTCATCGACGGTAATCCATTCGCCATTCACTTGAATAGGAACAATTTCTTGCAGAAATCGGCCTATTTGCTGAGCATGAATCGCTTTTTTATGGCTTTTTAAAGAATATAGGTCTTGTTCTTCCCTTGAAATCACGTATTGTTTGGCGACATTCTCCGCTGCAATGCCCATATCTGGGTCACCGTAGGAGCTTGGAGTGAAATGAGCACGTGTGTATATCTCCGGTACACCCATGAGTGATTGCGGCTTGGCCATTTTCCAAGGTGCACGGCTCGTACTTTCAACACCACCTGCTAAATAAATCTCACCGGCGCCACTCTGAATGAATCGTGCCGCTATATTGATAGCCTCTAGACCCGAACCGCACTGTCGATCAACCGTGACACCTGGGACCGTGACTGGAAGTCCTGCTTCTAGAGCAGCAACCCGTGCAATATTCCCACCTGGACCTACGACATTACCAATGATGACATCATCAATTAAATCTATTGGTAACTTCGTTTCTGCTACAATATGTTGAATAAGCGGTGCTAATAATGCCTCCGGCTCAAGAGTACTTAATATGCCGCCCATCTTGCCTATTGGCGTACGTTTTGCCATGACAATCACAGCCTCTGTCATAACATCACTCTTTTCATGTAGTCTTTCATTGCCTGACGAGCCATTTTCCCACTACTTGTATAGATGAATTGATCTACCGTAATGATCTGCTTCGGTGCTTTGTAGCTCGCTAAATGCTGACGACAGTAATTCTTAATATCCTCTGTGGATAAGCGCTGTTGTCCATTCCACTTCACGAGTGCTGTCACCTGTTCACCCCAGTAGGCATCTGGCACGCCAAGTACCATCACTTCTTGAATTTCCGGAATCTGCTGTAGCACTGACTCTACTTCCTCGGGAAACACATTAAGGCCACCTGTTACCATCATATTTTTGGATCGACCAGCCATATATAAGTAGCCATCCTGATCCATATACATGAAGTCTCCAATGATGAGCCATCCATCTCGAAAAACGGCTGTCGTTTCTTCAGGCAATTGATAATAGCCTTTAAAGATCATGTCACTTCGAATGTATGACTGCCCGATGCTACCGGTGGGTACCTCTTGAAAATGTTCATCGCGAATAGAGATCTCTACGCCATGGAAAGGCCTACCTACTGAATTGGGCTTGTTTTCGGCATGAATATCCAAATAACTGATATAACTCGCTTCAGAGGATCCGTAAAATTCGTATAACTTCGCCCCACCAAATACCTCTTTACACTTATTCTTCGATGCCTCAGTCCACTTCCCACCTGAGCTAATCAACGCTTGAATTTGTGTCTGACAAGGGATTTCCTCTTGCATCATCGATTCAATCATCGTTGGCACGACAAACAAAATCATATCGGGGATCTGTTTGCACAACTGCAGAACCTTTTTGGCATTGAAATCTTTTACGATATGAAAGGTAGCACCACTGTAAAGGCTTTGCATGATGGCGAATAACGACAAGGAGTGAACAAATGGACCTGGGGCTAACATATGTTCCATGCTATTCAGTTGGAAAGCTTCATTCGTTGCTTCAAAGGTATTCATCCACGACAAATGTGTGCGCATATACCCCTTTGGCGTACCTGTTGTGCCTGAAGTAAAGCCGATAAACAATAATTCATTGGTGTCATCCATTTCAGCTTCTGGTTTTAAAGTATCTACCCAGTTATCATAGGAACCCGCGTCTTCAGCAGAAAAAGTAAGAAGTTGGATTTCTCTATCTTGTAAGACTAGATTCTTTGCGAATGCATTCTCTGTAAAAATCATTTTGGGCTGACATTGCTCTAAAATGGCGTTCACTTCCGTTGTACTCCATTTCGGATCCATAGGAATGGGGACACATCCCGCATAGATGGTTCCAAGAAAAACCTCCACAAATTCAATACGATTCGTAGATATAATGGCAACCTTGTCATGGTTGAGGCCATTTAGTTGTAGACCCTGTGCTATTGTTTTCATCCTCTGTACCAATGCCGAATAAGTACGGCTCTTATGACCATCGGATAAAGCGACTTTGTTGGGTTGCTGCGTTGCATAGTGTAGTAAGGGTACTACTAGATTCATTGCTCATCACACCTATTCCCAATTTCATTAACTATGAATTATGCACGTTGTCTTCTATCGGACTAACGGCTTTTAATTGTAGTGCAATAAAGGCTGCAATAATGGCTTTAATGCAATCTCCCGGTAAAAAAGCGGTAGCACCCACAAGTCCGGCCCACACCGATGTATGTGTAATCATAGCCATGACTGGCGCACCGATTGCACTAACAAGTACAACACCAAATAGAAGATTAATGACGATAACTTTCCATGTTCTTAACGAGGACCACACCTTTTCAGTCATATATCCAATACAGAATGCGGCGATTGGCCAGCTTAGAATGTATCCAGCAGATGGTCCTACGAATACAGAAAGTCCTCCACGTCCACCAGACAATAAAGGTAAACCTAACGCGACTAATACGAGGAATAAAATCAAGCTAAGCGCACCTGTTTTCTTGCCTAAAAAGCATCCTGCTAACATGACGCCAAGTGTTTGTGCGGTGATTGGAACTGGGATAAAACCTAGTGGAATGGGTGGAATCATGCCTAATACCCCTATGAATGCAGCAAATAATGCAGCGAATACCATCTCTTTAGTTTTCATTTTGAGACCTCCGTTGTTATGATGAAACATTAAATTTCTACTAGAGTCGACTTCTATGTATTATCTAAATCATAGCTTGATATTTCACTATTGTAAACCAAAATTTATTTATAGGTTAACAATATAATTGTAATGATACAATAACAACTGATTAGAGAGTCTAGCCCAACAAGATCTGTAGCTATTCTCCTTTCATTCCAATTGTTCCTCAATGAGTTTTTAAGGAGATAATAAAAGAAGCAGCTCTGTTGAGCTGCTTCTTTTATTATCTTATAAATGGGAGATTATCATCTTGATCGGTGCTATACCATAGCGTAAGTCAAGGCCCCAGGGAAATCTCACTCAGAATCACAATGAAAGATCAACATTAATCAGATTTTTTTGGACTACGAAAGAATGGCACTATGCTGACTGCGAGTCCAAGAATTATACCAATAGCTAAGAATAAGTAACCTATGGGTATGAGAAAAAATGGTTCCAATAGAGTTCCATCAGGAGCGACTTCGGATCCGATGATACCTTTGGTGACAAAACAACCGGTTCCTATAATAAATGACATTAAAGCTAGAAGATATTTTTTCATTACAACCTCCAAAAATAAAATTATTTAATTAATTTGTTCCCTTAATTCCATATTTAATAAAATCCATTAGACTCTGTAAATTAATGAAGAATTCAAAATGTTTCCTTCGGATTTTACCGTATTCATCACCTCCTAGCCTTTAGTTCCCAAACTATCTTGTTATTCGTTTATATCATTTTTTGAATACTCCAGTATATCACCTGGTTGACACTCTAGAACTTCGCATATTTTTTCTAAAGTCGAAAAGCGAACTGCCTTCGCCTTTCCATTTTTAAGTATTGATAGGTTCGCCATAGTTATTCCGACTTTCTCAGTAAGTTCAGTGACGCTCATTTTTCTTTTCGCCAACATAACATCGATATTGATTATTATCGCCATATGATCACCTCAGACTGTCAAATCATTTTCTGATTTTATTTCAAGTGCATTTATTAACAGTTCCTGGAGAACAGCTGCAAAAAGTGCTATCGCTGAAGCGGCAAATATAATTATTGCTCCTATAATTACAATTGAAGAATGAAAGGCGTCCTGGAATCCTAATAATGTGAGTCCAATTACATATAATATGATTAGTGTAATGGCACAGTATTTTATATACTTCAATGATTCTACAGCTAATTCAGAAAAAGCACTTTCATTTTCAATAAGATTTAATATCTTTAAAGCTTGGTATAGAGCTATATAGAACGGTATCACTGTAGTATAAACACCTATAAGCACAGGATATCTCAAATAGCCATACTCAGGATTCATTTCTACAGTATTTCTAGCAAGCCATGGCAACCAGAATATACATAGAATAAGAAATATACTACCAATGGTGACAACAGCCAGTTTCAAAAAAGTTGTTTTTCCTTTTTTCATAGAGCACCTCACAATTTATTGTTGGTCATAGCATATCATATTATTTATCGTTTATCAATATATTTTTATTGTTTATTATTACATATATATCGTTAATCATATGGCGCGCTGTTTTGATTGGTGAATACATGAATTCATCCTCATTTCAAAAAACATCACTTATTTATCATTCGAAAACATTTTTTTAAACACAAAATGCCGGTATCCTATACTAAGGAATACTGGCATTTTATATAATAGACTCGCATAGCTAATTCCCTTTTTCGTCAGCGTAATTGCACCGCCAAGATCAGGAAATATACAATGGCTAAGGTTTATATACGAATATTTTCACTACATTGTTAGCTTGACCATTAGTCGTTCATTGTTCGACCAGCTTTAACATGTTTAAGCTGGGCCACGATAATAACGCTAATGATGACCAGAAGGAACCACGAGCTTATCTTACTGAAACTAACCAGCTGCCAGGTTTGTTGCTGGTCAGGGTATTTCCAAGCAATAAAAATGTACTAATCTGCCTACATTGTAGGAATTCAACATAAATATACCTACATTTTGGCGGTGCTTAACTTATTAGTACTTCCTCCGCTTTTACTTAAAAATGTTCTACATCTTCCTACTAAATCTCAATAATAAGGGTCTAACTGAAAGTCCACAGAAGTATTTTTAAGGTTTGATTGAAGTAATATCAGGTAAATCTCTACTTTGATCGGCATTATAGTGTCCCCCATAGCCAGGAGATAGCTTGTGATTTAGAAACTCAAATTAATCATTCAACTTTGCATGTAGTAGAAGGACAATAACTCTTAAATGTTTGTTTACAATTTCCATCGCGTAAAATTATTCATACAAAGCAACTGCATCCAAATTATTCGAAAATGTATTCCTTATTTTTCGGGCTTGTACCATTAAAATAATTTCAATTATTTTCCGGTATTATGACAATCAACTCCAATGATTTTTAAATGCCGCAAGTGATGTAAGGTAATATTGACTAGTAAAACATTATTAAACATACCCCTGTTAAAATCCTACTTAAATCTGACCGTTAATTAAGAAAAAAAGGACATCTCCATCGCTCGATGATCCTTCAATATAGCCTTTCACTGCCTCTACTTTGAATTCAACCGTATACTATTGAAATACTTGTCTTTTTTCGCCATAAAAATATCCCCTCTACAACAAATCCTGTAATCCGAGTAGTACGGTCTGCGGTTAATATTACATCAACAGCTTCTATATCCCATTTAATCGATTCGTTTGCACCCCCTTACTTGAGCCCTAATGGTTCTGGGCATCGGGACTCCGATTCTCCCGAAATTGTATTTTTATATTGGAGGAACAATCAAATCTTCTTGGCAGCTTAAATATTGAAACTATCATAAAAATTTAATTTGCCTAATAGACGCTACCCCAAGTCCCTCAACTTAATTTGAATATGATAACTTGAAAGTTCAAATAAAGCCAAGAGGTGAATCTCTTCATTATGCATATTCTGATTATTGCTCCTGAACAGTTGACTAGGCGCCAACTACCCAAGGAAAAGTATCCAAGGCATATCACCATTATTTGAGTAGCTGGTAGCGATAGATAAGCTTATCTATCCAATGAACTTAAGACTGTCAAGAGACATCGCTATGATCTTAGTCAAATCGATAATCGCCCTAAATTTGTGCATTCAAATCGCCCTTTTGTGATTCTTTTTGCAGGCAGACTTATTTCTCGCAATGGGATATCTGTTCTCATGAAAGCTACTCAAATCGTAAAAAAATCCATTCCTTCCGCAAGACTTCATATTGCCGGTGGGCTTGGTGAATGTGGAAGATATGGCATCCGAAATTCCAGCGGTCGCTTCCAGAAATGGCGGGATTCCTGAGATTATTAAGCATCAACATAACGGGATTTTAGTTACGAACTACCGAAGAGCTGAAGCTTTTGCCAAAGAAAATATTAGCTTAGCCAAAAATCCTTCTAAGGTAAAAAAACTGGCCAAACAAGCCCGACTAGATGTAACGATAAATTTAGCTGGCGAACAATAGCAAGCAAATTAGAAAAGATTTATGCTTTGAAAATTTCCGAGAAGAGGTGCTATTATGGCGAATCGAGAAAGAACAGTTGGCAGCAAATGGGTCAAAACGAAGGTTCTCTTACTAAACAAAGAACTTAGCAAATTTGTTCCGGAAACAAGAATCTACAGCCAAACGAACTTGCTTCAAATGTTAAAAAAGCATAAGATGGTTTATGTCAAGCCTATCAATGGTTCTTTCGGACAAGGCGTTATTCGTGTGGAGAAAAATGATAAATACCGCTTTCAATCCGGTAAAGTTGCTAGGTCATTTGGAACGTTTCTAGACTTATACGCTGATCTGAACAAAGCCAAGTTAAACAGATCCTATCTGGTGCAACAGGGAATTCATCTCTTAACCCATCAAAATCGAATATTCGATACACGCATTATGGTACAAAAAAGCCCAAAGAAAACTTGGGAAGCTACTGGTTATATTGGGCGAGTTGCTCATCCGAATAAAATAGTGACGAACTTTCATAATAGCGGCAAACCGCTACCCTTAGAATTATTACTTGGTTCCTATTTAAAGAAACAGGAGAAACATGATTATATCAAAAGCTTGCGACATTTAGGATATAAAATTGCTACACACTATCAGAAGAGTTATCCTGGATTTAAAGAAATTGGTGTTGACATCGGAATCGATAAAGAATTGAAGCCATGGGTATTAGAAGTAAACACAGCACCTGACCCATTTATATTCAATCAATTAAAAGATAAGAAAATGTTCTTCAAAGTTCTGCGTTATGCGAGAGTAAACGGCCGGTTCTTACCCATAAAACGCAAGTAATTCGTTTTTCCATAAGTTATTTTAAAAAACCTCCAATCCTGTTTAAACCAGCGGGATTGGAGGTTTTGGCATTAGTAGGAGAATCGACGCGGGCGAACCATCATCTTAGCTATTAACAGGCCCTGACCAATAGTTAGTACCCCCTCATAATTGAACAATACTGCCCATTTGTTTTTAGTGTACCTTATTGCTCCGCTACAATGTAGGTAAATTGGATTGATAATTCTTTCATGAGCCGCGCTACTCTTTTGTAGTTGACACGATAGCCTGCTTCCCATAAAGCCGTCATCATACGGGGATATCCAAAATAAGAATGCCTCTATTTAAAATTCATGCGTATACCGCTGAAATACTTGTCCCTTTTTCGCCATAAAAATACCCCCTCCAAGTTCACTCTTTTCCACATGATAACATGCGGTCTTTTTTGAGTGTCTACTTAAAGGGGATAATACCATCTATAGTATTTATGTTGTTTTTCTCCGCCATGACTACCGTGTTATCCATTCAACCATTACCTGTTCACTTATAAAGTATTTCCAAGGGTAGAGGTTCTCCTCTACCCTTCTTTCTATAGATAAATACTTGATCCGTCTTTTTAAAGGAATGGATTGGCTTGCTAATTTTTTACGTTTTTGAAATCACTTTATCCTTACCAAGCGAGTTCCTTTGTAATCTTGGTATCAAGACATAGGCAAACGTGAACAAAGGGCTTAACCACAAGAAGGTTGCATAGGGTGCATATTCTATAACCGGAACACCAAGTGTAACTGCAAAGAAAGCACCACTGACGCCCCATGGAATCAAGGGATTAACGAGCGTCCCACAATCTTCAAGCGTACGAGATAACGTCTTCGCTGGTAGACCTCTGCGTGTATATTCTTCCTTAAACATTTGACCTGGCAAAAGGATAGATAGATACTGCTCGCCTGTCATACCATTTACCGCAATAGATGATGCACCTGTCATGAGAACAATGCTACTATCTCGCTTCAGTGGTTGAATAAGTTTACGGAAGAAGGCTTCAATAACGCCGCAATGCTGTAACAATCCCCCTAATGATAAAGCAATTAAGATCAGAGATACGGACCACATCATAGATTGCAATCCCCCGCGGTTGACGATCAAAGCAACCGTTTCATTGGTGATCGAACTCTTGTAACCGCCCTGCATTACGTTAAACCAGACATCAATCGCCATCTGATGCTGAATCAAGGCGGTAACTAGTAGACCGCTGACAATACCAATGACTAGTGTTGGTAGTATCGGGATCCGCTTGATAGAGCAAGCAATAACCGCCAGTGGTGATAGTAACGTTAACCAATGAATCTGAAAGCCTTCTTGCAATGCAAGCTTGATTTCTTGTAACGATGTTAAATCCAAAGTATTGGTCTTTGGCGCTAATAGGAAAAAGACAGTCGTTACGACTAGAGACGGTAACGTTGTATATACCATGTTGCGAATATGTGTGAATAAAGATATGCCAGCCACTGCTGGAGCAAAGTTCGTCGTATCGGATAATGGCGACATTTTATCACCAAAACAAGCCCCACTGATAATTGCTCCTGCAGCCAAAGTTGGAGAAATACCCGTCGATAAAGCAATTCCCATCAAGGCGACTCCGACCGTGCTTACTGTGGTAAATGAACTGCCTGTGAACATTGAAACGACGATCGTGATATATAGCGCACTCACTGCAAAATATTGCGGATTAATATAATCCATACCATAGTATAGAATCGTCGGTACCGTACCACTCATCATCCACACGGCTATCAGAATACCAATGAGCGAGAGAATGAGAATCGGCATAATAGCCGTTTGAATGCCTTTAATGATTGCAGATTCGATCTTCGTCCAAGAAAATCCGAATAAGCGCAATAAGGTGGCGGTGCCAACGGTAGTTGCGAGAAGTGGAATATGCGGTTGCGCTTTTAATAGAAAGATCGATACAAATAATAGTGTCAGAATAAAAATGATGAGGATGATGCTTTTTGAGAAACTAAGTTGTCGGTCCATGATGTTAGAGCTCCTTATTCGTTGTAATGGGAAATGAGATTTATTTCCCTATAAGATTTTTCGCAATTTTTTAACACGCTTCTTCACGTTGAAGCTTTGTGGCTTTTTCGCACTGAAGCACAGAGGTAATATAAACGATAAATAGGAGTAGAGTCAATGGAATGGACATACAAAGGAGGGTATTTAAGCTAAATGGACTGGCGTCGATCAAAATATTCGACAGTAAGATCATACAACTTCTAATCATGCGTATTTGAGGAAAAATACAAAAAAAGAACTCGAACTATTTAGTTCGAGTTCTTGATCATCAATGAAACCTTGATTTCACGAGCTTTGTTTCTCATTCCTCACCTAGTCTCTAATTCTTCGAGTACAACTCTACAGCCTGTGTGTCCATAATCGGGTTCGTATACCGCTCAACCGTTATTGTCAGTGGCTGAGGATAATCCTTGGCATTCCCCCCAAACCTATAACTAATCTCGTTTACCACGGTACCATCCTTTGACCTTGTGCCGAAGTTCCCCCCCGAGGTGGTTTTATTGTTGTGCACTTGACCTTGCGCATCGGTGAAAGTATCGGCAAACCAAGGATACGTGTTTAACATTTGGGAATTCTCATTCTCATTCTCAATCTTCTGCCTTAATAGAATTTCTCCCTCTTCTGCATAATTCTCAGGCTCAGGTTCAACAAGTTCAAGATCATTTCCAGGTGCACTAATAATCTGTTTCTTGTTAAGATCGACAATAATTTTCATCTGATTCTTATCGATTGCCGAAATTCCGAATGTTTTCAATGAGACGGAGTCTGGCTGGCTATATTCTATGTTCTTGTATACTAACGTGACCTTGGAATTATCTGTGTATACTTCTGAATTGAACGATGTGATTAGGTTAGGGTAATATAATTTTTCGGTCTTCCCCCCTTTCGTAGCGATCAGAACAGGATTTATTAATTGAAAAATTTGTTTTTCGTTGTCCTTATCATATTCCAAATCCACATAGGTACCCAGCGGGGTATACAGGACTTGCGTCACCTTAATTTCTTGTCCGTCCACTGTCAAGGTACGCTCAGCAGATAACTTATGCTGTTGGTCTTTGAACATGTCGGGGTCGAGCTCGAAGGAAGCATCAAGATTGGTATGGTTCTTGCTATTATTTTCTGATTGCTCAGCCAATGCTACGTTGAACCTCACATCTTTCGGGTATGAAACCGAAGGTAGTAATTTCGCTGAATATACGAAATATGAGGTTGCACCCGGAAGGATTTGGTTGGAATCATGCGTCAAAACACTACCAATAGATGGTGCTTTAATAGTGCCATAATCTAGTGATGCATCAAACACACTAGCAGGTTTATCCATCTTATTGTGTACACTGTAGAGGATAAATACTTTCCGACCATCCGTGACGGCGCCCATCACGCCTACTTTAAATGAACCTTTTTCCACGCTCTGATAAACAGGCTTAATGAGGTTGCGGTCCAGTATGCTTTCGAATGATTGATCATCCATGGATATAGATCTAAATAAGTCGGAATCGCTCCAACTCTTAGTCGTGGAACTCCGTACTACATCCTGAGCAAGTGCCGTCACCGGGACTTCTTTAAAGAATGAGAACGTAATCAGTACTGCAGCCGCTACGGTTACAACCGCACCTATACCTAAGGAATAGATATGTTTCTTCTCGCGTTTTTTCCCACGCATAATTCCACCTCGCATAGCATTATAAATTTTCACTTCTTGTAAAGTTTCAACACGCTTGTTTACTTCATCAGCATTCTGACGAAGAATACGTTCTTCTTTTTCTATCATTTTCATTCGCCTCCCGTATCTCTACAGATATTTCCGAAGCTGCTTGAGTCCTTCTCGTAGCCAGGTTTTGATCGTCCCCTCTGGTTTTTCTAGCACTTTTGCGATTTCAACAGTTGTCATATCCTGATAGTATTTTAGTATCACAGCATGCCGATATTTGGGCTTCATTCGAACCATTGCCCGTTCCAAGTCGATCCGATCGTTGCTAGTCATTTCCAGAACCACATTCTCCTCCAACTTTTCTGCTGGAAACACACGCTTTTTACGCCGGAGTTCATCCATGCAACAGTTGATGGTAATTCGGATTACCCAGGACGTAAAGGATTGCTCGTCCTTGAGTTTTTTGCGCTTCATCCATGCCCGACATGACGCTTCTTGCACTACTTCCAGCGCGTCCGTTTCCGTCCTCAGATAACTGAAAGCGATCGCGTACATTTTGCGGTGCTCGACGTACAGGCGTTCAAAAAATACTTCTTCATCCATCAGCGCAAAATCTACCAATCTAACCTCTTCCAATGTATTTCCCATTACTCTCCACTCCCCTTTCTCTTTCTTCGTGTTGGTATTGGGAAGAAGTCATCTAAATTTGTATACAAAGATAAGACGTAGTTGTCCTGAAAAACGATTGATTTTTTTAATTTCCCTCTCGTTTTGCTATTTCTTAAGGTCTATTTATCGCGGCTATATAACAAACTAGTTGTATACTAGGCTACTGATTGGTAGACCATAACCACAAAAAAAGACGCCTAAGCGTCTTTTATATCAAACAAGCTGCATTGTTGTGAGACAAGTATCGTCGGTCTCGAACGTTGATATTTCGGACTCCGCCGTTTTCCCGTCATGTTCGACCGTTATGCTATACGTTGTGTCACGAGGTAGCCACAGATCGATAAACCCGTTAGATTGGGATTTCAATGTTTCATCCAAAATTACGGTGCCGTCCTTGTCTTTGATGTTTACATTAAACTCTTTTTCCACCATTTCTCCTTGGCACCCAGTCAAGCTGTGGGTTGCACAAGGGTGCGTTTGATCGACATACGGTGCAATGGAAAGAAAAAACTCATTATCGGGTAAGTCATAGGTCGACGATTTTTCGTCATTTTCGGTTACGATGAGTTGCTTCGATGTGATTGAAGCGGACTTAGCTGTTAAAATATCTGTACTGTATTCATGCACCATTTTCTTAATACTTTGTGCATCCATTTCTATAGGCGCATTTCTTTCGATACTTCCCACAAACATAAACGCACCTATCCCCAACGCAACAGCACCCAGTACAGTAGCCACCAAGATTTTCCTTCTCAACTTGTATCAACCCTTTCTCTCTTTCAACAGCTTCCTTTTTTATCTCTGTAAATCTCTCAATCTCTCAATCTCTCAATCTCTCTCTTTAGTATATCTTTTAAAACTAAGTTATCACATATTTAGACAAGGCGAAACAGTGAAAATTCGCGGAAGATTGCTCTATATTAAACATCGGGTATACTCTGTGATTACTACTTATTTTCTTGTCAATTTAGTCTATACTTCGTCTTGTCCTCTTCCGTAATTTCACGGAGTACTCTACAAGGATTACCTGCAGCTATTACGCCTGATGGAATATTCTTTGTCACAACGCTTCCAGCACCGATGATCGTATTGTCGCCGATCGTCACACCAGCAATAACGCTCACGCCACCGCCAATCCAAACGTTATTTCCGACAGTTATTGGTGCTACAATTTCTAATCCCTCATTACGTTGTTCCACATCAAAGGGGTGACCAGCTGTATAAAATCCGCAATTTGGCGCTACAAATACATTGTCTCCAAAAACTATTTTGGCCCCATCCAACATGACAATATTATGATTGCTATAAAAGTTCTCACCGATTTCAATATTGTACCCATAGTCACACACGAAAGGCTGCTCTATTAAGAAACGATCGCTTGTTTTCCCTAGCAGTGTCTTTATTATTGCTTCTCTTTCGTTTACGTTCCTCGGATGGAGTTGATTATAATCGTAACAAAGGCCTTTAGCGAATAAGCGTTCTTCAATTAACTCTTCATCATAATTTGCATTATAAAGTAGTCCTTGTTGAGATTTTTCTTTTTCCGTCATATCTTAATATTCCTCCAAATCTTCTACGTTTAATATATGTTAAATCATTGATCTAATCATTTTAGCAGGATTTCAACCAATAATCAGTTCCATCAGTATTAAAATGGAGAAAGTGCGGAGATACAAAAAAACAAAGACTTTTGTCGAGTCTCACTTTTGTATGCTGATGTTTGGTTTGATGACAATCTATATTTGGATGCAGCAGCTTTAAAATAAATATTGTTATGTAAACGCCATCAAAGCTTGTCTTGCTGTAATTCACGCACACAAGAGAATTAAATGACCGTTTTCACTCCAAACCCTATTTGCATTACGCCAGTAGATTTCTGAAATACTTTTTGAAATCCAGGTTTTTTCAGCCATTTTTTCACATGATCTAATAGATACACCAAGATCAAAAACCATCCCACTGCGATTACAGTGAGGAATAATCCTAATGCAATCAACTGTTGATTAGTATTTCCATTAAGATCAATGAATTGAGGCATGAAAGTGATGTAGACCAATATCGTCTTAGGGTTAAGAATATTACTGAGTACTCCTTGTAGATAGGATTCCTTACAATGATGGTGCGACAACTTTTCGATAGAACGCTGACTATCTTCTGCTTGAACATCCTCTATCGAAAGTGTGCTTTTAGTAAAAAATGCTCTTATACCTAAGTAGAACAAGTATGTAGTTCCCAAATACTTAATTGTATTGAACAGAAATACAGACTGGCTAATGACTACTGACAAACCGAGAACGACAATAAAAGTCCAGAAAGTAAGACCTGTCGCCATCCCGAGTATCGTATAACGTCCGGATTTTGCTCCGTGGATGAGCGTATTCTTCATAATAAGTACCGTATCTGTACCAGGTAACATAGACATCATAAGGGCCATCAGACTAAATGCAATGATGTTATTCATCGTATTCTTTTATTCCTCCTCATTAAGCAGTTCAGCGGCTAGTGATTAATCGTTGAGGTAAATTCTCATATATTGTTCTGGTGTTAATCCAATCTGTCTTTTAAATAATTTAGTAAAATGACTTTGATCGCTAAATCCAGTGAAAAGAGTCACTTCAATGGGCTTTACACCTTGTTCCAAAAGCCTTTTCGCATGATTTACTCGTATCGTTTCCAAGTAGCTGTATGGAGAGAGTCCCTTTTGTTTCGAGAAAGATCTTAGTAAGTGATACTTGCTCCATCCTGTTAGGGCGCTTAAATCATTAAGCGTAATCGTTTTCGTGTAATTTCCCTCCAAATAGCTACACACTGTTGTGATTTCATGAGAGGTTTCTAGTGCTGATGGAAGGATTGTAAGGTCAGAATGCGTCTGAATGAGCTCTTCCATGAAGTATAAGAATAGCTCCTCCTTCTTAAACTCACTCTCATTCTGCGAAATCTTTAAATGTAGTTCTTTTAAACTGGGTACAAGATCGCTTTGGTATACAACGTTTGGTTTGAAGCATGGAAGGGTGTTGTTACCATTAATCTCTAAAACTAGCTTTTTCATGACCGCTAGTGTCACATTGATGTATCGATAATCTAGTGTTTTGCCGTCTATTTGCTCGCAACTGTGAGTATCATAAGGGTTGAACAATAATAAGTCCCCAGGATTAATAATGTATTCTTCACCTTTGCAGACTAAAGATCGTTGCCCTTCTTCAATAAAGCCAATCACATAATATTCATGGAAGTGAGCAGGAAACTTTTGCATGATTCCTTTAAATCGGTAGGCTTCTATGTTTAAATCAGAATCCAGATAAATCGTTCGAATTTCATTTAGCATCTAGCTATCCTCCTAATCATGATGACTTTACTAAAAGTAACACTTATTCTAAAACTTTTCTTGTATGATGTTGCGCTTAAGTTAAATAATTGAGGTTTGCCTTGTTTAACCAGTTACTTCGTTCGTTTGGGGAGCAGTTTCAATTTTATAGTTCTGGGCCTTGGTGCTCCCATCTGTATTAACCATAAATTCAGCAACCGCCGACACCTCATAAATGCCTGGTTCCTTAATCTTATAGTTATATGCCTCTGAAATAGTCTCCTTCCCTGAGAACTGCCGAATCAGTCCGAGATCCTTAATCGCATAAGAGTTAATCTGCTTTCCACTGCTATCTTTAATCAAACATATGAACATTTTTGCATCGGAATACAACAAAATAGAGCTGCTACATGACAGCCCTATCGAGTTTGATCTATTAATTCTCGGTTTTAGGCTAAACTCAAAAAGCGCGCGCCGATTGAGTATCGGCACGCGCTGGCTGCATAGCTTTTTTCATCTGTCTAATTGACAGGGGGGTATGACCATAATTATTTTTAAATACCCAACGTTGCCTTTGCTTCATGGGTTAGCCGAAATCCCGATCACGTCTCCACTGCTGAGGCGTCCATATATCCTAGTGATTATATAGAACAATGCATTCTCATTGCTTCACTAGGCGTTGTCCAGTGGGATTTAGTTTTGAACTCGGCGGGCAAAGTCGACGAACTGAAACTTATCCAGCCGATGCCGCGATTCCGTATACTGAAACAGTGTCGTATCCACCAGATGCACATAGTTGCGGACCACAACAATATGCTGATGATCATGTAAGTCAAGCAGTAGCTTGTCTTCAGGGGTTACTTCTTCGACAGAGATTTCTTTTTTTGCGTAGCTAATAGGCAGATGCAACTTCTGCTCTAGATATTCATAGATAGAATTGGTGGCTGCTTCAAGGGATAGGGAAGGCACATATGTGGTCAGAAAATAATCTTTATCCAGAATAATCTTCTCCCCTTCGATCTCGCGTGCACGGACCACCTTCCACACCGGACCTGGATCCTTCAGTTGAAAACGTCTTTCAATCTCAGCAGTGCTGGGTACGCAGTCGTTCTCATATACAATTGTACGTACAGAACGTCCCAATTGCTCAGACACTTCTTTGAAGCTGACTAATCCGGAAACGGGAAAGCTCATCCGTTGTGTATCGAGAACAAATGAGCCTTTACCCTTAATCTTATGGATATATCCATTCTCAGAGAGCATATGCAGCGCCTTGCGTACTGTCTCCCTTGATGTTCCGTAAACTTTGGCAAGTTCGCTCTCCGAAGGTAATTTTTGGCCTGTAGAGAGCGAGCCGGACTGGATCTGGGCAGAATAGTCATTATAGATATGCAGATATATATTTTTATTCATTATTAATCACCATGCTCATATTACCATAATTGTTAACCTTGAAGATAGATCTTTAGAATAGGAGTGGATTGTCCCTGTTCCGGATTCGAATTCACGATTTCCTCCACCCGTTCAATGACATCTTGCCCATCAGGAACTATAATCGGAGAAATCAGCGGGTAGCCCGCAGCCAAGATGGCCTCACGGTCGAATTCGAGCAGTAATTGACCCGATTTTACTTGATCACCAGTGGCTACATGGGCGGTAAATCCGCTACCCTTAAGCGAGACCGTATTTATTCCGATATGGATAAGAATTTGTACACCCGAGGCATGCTCCAGAATAATGGCATGTTTGCTCTTGATGACATGTGCTACAGTAGCGTCAAACGGTGCAACAACTTTCCCTTCGGACGGTTCAATAGCTACGCCTTTCCCCATTTGTCTTTCAGCGAATGCTGGGTCAGGTACTTGCTCTAAAGGCACAATCTTACCTTTTACAGGCAACAGTACCTCCAGCACATTGACGGCTGTAGCCGGACTGGAGATTTGGGCGGAAGCGGGCTGAGTGAGAACCTGAGTAACTGTACTCCCAGTGTTGTTTACGTTATCACTATCCGGCTCTGTGGCTCTCATGCTATCGTCAGGCGTATTGTCCTCACTGTTCAAGTCGTTGGTTCCACGGTTGCGGAATTTTCCGAATAATACGGTAGCGCCGAATGGAACAACGAGCACAACCGCCATTCCGACAAAGAATACGCCCCACTGATTCGGAAAGATGGACAAGAATCCGGGAATACCACCTACGCCAATGGAAGACGCGAGCACATTATTCAGCGCTAGTAGCACACCTGCAATGGCCGAACCGATCATCCCGAAGATAAACGGGTATTTGAAGCGTATGTTAACCCCGAAAATAGCGGGTTCAGTAACGCCAAGGAAGGCGGAGATGGATGAAGTGACGGCCAAGCCTTTCGTTTTTTCCTGTTTGGCCACAAACATCATGCCGAGTGCGGCAGCTCCTTGTGCAATGTTGGACAAAGCCAGCATCGGCCACAGGAAGGTTCCGCCTTCTGAACCGATAAGCTGGATATCGACGGCCAGGAAAGTATGGTGCATACCTGTAATAACAAGTAGCGAATATAGTCCCCCATAGATTAATCCACCTAGTGCGGGGAAGCTGCCAAAGATACTAACTAGTCCCGATGTAATGGCATTAGCGATAATAAAGGTAATCGGACCAATAACCGTAAAGGCTAGAAATCCAGTAATTAGAAGTGCTACTGGAGCTACAATCAGCAGCTTAAATGAGTCAGGCACTTTTTTGTTCAGCCAGCGTTCCAGTCTGGCGAGTAAATAGGCGGAGACCAGAACTGGCAACACCTGCCCCTGGTAGCCGATCTTGTTGACATGCCAGCCGAACAGATCCCATACCGGAACCGTACCTTCTACCTTGGCATTTGCATAACCATAAGCACTGAGCAGATCAGGATGTACGAGAATAAGTCCAAGAACGATACCGAGCAGCGGACTGCCGCCAAAGCGTGTTACCGCGGACCAACCGATAAGGGCAGGTAGGAAGGTAAAGGCCGTACTGGCTATCGTATTAATAATAGACGCGAAGTCTTTCCACTGCGGATAGACATCGACAAGGGATTTACTGTCGAAAAAGATGCCAGGACCCGTTAGGATATTATTGATCCCCAGCAATAGACCCGCCATAACGATGGCTGGCAGAATCGGAATGAAAATATCTGCCAGCATCTTAATTGCCCGCTGCAGTGGATTCTGTTTCTTGCTGGCAGCCGTCTTCACCTCATCCTTGGTAGCCCGGTTCCCACCGGTGATGGCAATCATTTCTTCATAAACTTTGTCAACCAGGCCAGGACCGATAATAACCTGAAATTGACCCTGTGTAGAGAAGTGGCCTTTGACCAGAGGATTGTCCTCAAGCGCCTTCGTATCGACTTTGCTCTCGTCGTTGAGAGCAAGTCGGAGCCGTGTCACACAGTGTGTTGCGGCTTCAATATTCTCTTTTCCTCCGATAGCCTTCACGATCTGTTCTACATCTTGCCTATTAATAGCCATATTTACTCTCCTTCAATTCGTTGTTTTGTTCTAGCGGATAATCCACATATAAGAGGCATAAGGCATGATTTCAAGCGACTTTCCCCAGGCAGGATACTGGCGGGTATTCCCGATTAGTAACTCCGTATCTCTGCCTTCTGCACAGGTGGTCCAGAAATCCTCTGCAAAAGTAAATGCTGTCTGCCCGCTACTGAAATTGGAAACGATAATAAGCGTTTCTGCATCCGTTATTCGTGCATAGGCGAAAACTTCAGGGTGCTGATCATCCAGTCGCTTGAAGAGACCTTCGGTTATAATAGGCTCCTGCTTGCGCAGTTGGATCAGTTTTTTATAATGGGAAAGAATTGAATCAGCATTAGCCTGCTCTCTTTGAACATTAATCTCCCGGTATCTTCCATCCAATTTGAGCCAAGGTTTACCATTTGTAAATCCGGCGTTTTCAGTATCATCCCACTGCATGGGGGTCCGGGAATTGTCGCGTGAGCGTTCCCGTATGACTGCAAATGCTTCTACGTTGGTAAGGCCTCGCTCCTGTAGAATCCGGTACATATTCGTTGATTCAATATCATTGAATTCGCTGATATCTTGCCAGTCGGGATTCGGCATCCCAATCTCTTCACCTTGGTATACATAAGGAGTACCCTGCAGTCCATGCAGCGTTGTGGCCAGCATCTTGGCGCTTTCTGCGCGGTATTCTCCATCATCTGCGAACCGGGACAACGCACGCGGCTGGTCATGATTATTCCAGAAGAGTGCATTCCAGCCGCCTGCACGCTGTATTTCGGTCTGCCACTTGGAGAACAAGTCTTTCAGATCCTCAAAATCATATGGCTTCAGCTCCCACTTCTGTCCGTTCTTATAATCCACCTTCAGGTGATGGAAGTTGAATGTCATCGAGAACTCCTTCTCCTCCGGATTGGAATAACGGATGCAATGTTCAAGGGTAGTTGAAGACATTTCACCTACAGTTACAAGGTTGTACGGTCCGAAAACCTTCGCATACAGCTCCTTAATATACTCATGGACCCGTGAGCCATCTGTATAGAACTTCCTGCCGTCACCGGGAGTAATACTTCCGTCATCATCAGGAAAGTTCTGATCCTTGGAGATCAAGTTGATTACATCCATCCGAAACCCGCTGACCCCCTTCTCCGCCCAAAAAATCATTAGGTCTGCGACTTCCTGTCTAACCTTTTCATTTTCCCAGTTCAGATCCGCTTGTGTCTTGTCAAACAGGGTAAGAAAATACTGACCTGTAGTCTCCTCGATTTGCCATGCTGCCCCCCCGAACTTCGACTGCCAATTATTAGGTACGCCACCACCCGGAGCGGGATCTCTCCAGATATAATAGTTGCGATAAGGGTTGTCCTTCGATTTCTTAGCCTCCTGAAACCACTGATGTTCTGTAGAAGAATGGTTGACAACGATATCTGTCATCAGGTGCATACCGCGTTTCTTTAGTTCCTTCATCAGTTCCTCAAAATCTTCCATCGAACCGAAAGTGGGATCGATCCGGTGGTAATCTGCAATATCGTAACCGTTGTCATTTTGCGGAGATACATAGATCGGCTGCAGCCATACAATATCGATCCCCAGTTCTTGCAAATAATCGAGTTTTCCGATGAGACCCTTGATATCCCCTGTACCGTTACCGGTAGTATCTTTGAAGCTCTTGGGATAAACCTGATACACTGTTGATTTCCGCCACCATTGTTCTTTCGGCGCATTTACCATTTATTGTCCCTCCTAGCAGTTTTGTAAACGTGTACATGTGAAAATAATAAAATTGCTCTTCAGCAATGAATGCATAACGATTTGTTTGACAACCTGTATATACAAGTATGGATTTTACACCTGTATATACAGGTTGTCAAACCTAAAGATGGCTTTTTTCGTCTCCACCTTTTTAATAGCTTTACATTGTTACAAAAAAAGTACAGCTATACCATTTACTTAAACACTATCAATTTGTTATAAACTTAGAATTATTTCTGTATTCCAAACTAGGTGAATTTTTTTTGCAAACCTCGAAGCCATTCAGTATGGGCAGCATTATCCGCATAGATGGCTCCCGTGGGATACAGCAAGTTTTGTCAATTTTGCCCATGATAATATGCGGTCTTTTTTTGAGTGTCTACTTGAAAAATGAATATGCAGCAAAAAAATGATCAATCAAAGGTAGCAAGAGTTCAACCAATGTGGATATGAGCAGTATTGGAATACAAGTCTGAACGAAGTGAACTTATTATATTGTTGTCTATAAGGTTTATTATGAGATCACGCTTGTTTAAAATCCGACAATTTATCGGTTAATTCCCTTTTTATTAAGAGGTCGTCTGCGGCAATGGCAAATCCAGAGAATCAAATCCATATATTATTTCTATAGACGCCGCTAAAGATGCTGCAGCCGCAGAATGTGAGATAGGCATACCTCCCGTGCTAAAACAATGAGCTGGATTCCAGGTTCTATTGCGGAATAAATGTAAGGGAACCTTGATAACTTGGGCTAAGAATACAGAAAAATAATTCAAAGAATAGTGGGAAATTAAAAATAATATGTAATGTTGGTGTGCCTCCTGATATCAACTTAATCCGTCTCTTCCCATGTTAAAATCCAAGTATAAACTGGTTATGAAACAATTCTTAACGTTTTATTAATTTAGTATGATTTTCTTTCTCTTTACATAAAAAGAGTCGAACGATTCACAATATTATGTGAATCGTTCGACTCTTAAATTTTTTTTCATAGTGGAGAAGCCTTTTTCAGTGCACTCATTTTTGACGTCTTCTTTTGAAAAATCATCTACTTGACTTATTCTACTTCTTCCATAAAGCTCCTAAAGTTTTCAACGATTTCTTTTGATTTGGTATGGTGTAAATAATGTCCTCCTTCAAGTTCCATTAATTTTCCATTCACAGAATCCTTTATCTGTTCTTCATGCAGTGGTATCCATCCTTCAACATCCGTATTATTTTTTTGTAAAAAGAATATAACAGGAAGATTGTTAGGGAATTTAAAATTTTCAGCAGCTTTAAAATTATGTTTAAAATTTTCCCCTTCGCTTATAATATTTGGGTTCATCGCGTTCTTGAGAGAAATTATTCTAATTTGCTCTCTCGTTTCATCATCTACTTTAGGTGCAATAAGTTGATCAGGAGTTAGTTTCATTATCAATCTGTAAAAACCTGATTTTTTGAGTGATTTATAGATTTCTGTCGGGTACTCATCCTCCGTACCACCTTGCGTTGGAACACTGCTATCGATCCCGACAAATGCACTCACTTCGTTTTCATATTTGTTCACATATTCTAGTCCGTAAATTCCGGCAATGGAGTGACCCATCAGAGTGTATCGGTTAATATTAAGTTTTTGTAAACATTCATGAATTTCAACTACAATATTTTCAATGGTTCGTTCTTTGTCTGTTACATCACTTAATCCATAACCAAAAGGCTCAATCACGACTACTTTGTAAAATGGAGATAGCTCTTCTACGAGTGGCTTAAAATCAATACCTGGCGCTCCTGTTCCATAACCTGGTATAAGTACAACTGTTTCTTCGCCCTTGCCTTGAATCGTAACATTCATATTTTTTCCATCTACGGGTACAAGCTGACCATAAGATTCTATTTTACCGTTCTCCACTTTGTTGCAGACAATATTAACTATAAAAACAATGGCTATAAAAACGCATATTGCTATAACTAATACTGCTATTGATTTAAGTATAAATTTAAGCGCTTTTTTCATAATTGAATTCCTTCCTGATGTTTGCTTCGTTTGTTTCACTTCATCCATTAATGAGCTTCGTACTGATAAATTTCTTCATTAAAATTATTCGGCCGTTACAATCTCTCCCTGCACAGGAGCAATGCCTTCCTTCCAATTGATGTTAATCGAACGAGACTTGAATAGTTCCGCACCATCTGACACCTGATAATGAAGATGCGCTTCACTAGAATTTCCTGAATTGCCAAGCAACCCGATTTCCTCGCCACTAGTCACCTTATCTCCTACTTTAACTTTAACGGAGCCTTTCTTCAGATGAGCCAGTACGCTATATTCTCCGCCATGGTCAATAACAACCTCATTACCAGCAGGTACTTTCTCGTTCATAACGCCAACGGGCTCATTGTCCCGAATATCATTTACGATCGAGACCACGGTTCCGTCTGCAGGTGCAAGAACGGGTTTTCCGAAGGCATAATAGCTTTCATTTTTCAGTGGATCACCCTTATAGGAATAACCATCCTTGCTCTGTACAATATCATAGGCATATCGTTGACTTTCATGTTCATAGTGATAATTAACAAGGACATTCGTTCCACCCCAGACAATAAACCATTCCCCGCTCAAAGGCCAATCGTATTTAATTTTGGTCAGGCGATTATCCGTTTCCGTAAAAGAAGTCAATTCTTTGACCAGAAGTCCCGTTATAGCCCCCTTCTCATCAAAAACAGTAGTCAGACCGGTTTTGCCTGAGACGCTTATCCAAGAACGTTGATCACCGCCATTAAGTTGCATGACAGAGGCCCTCTCAAACGAAGTAATACCCTTTAGTAAATCGGGAGCCATGCTTACAAAATCTGCTTCACTCAACTGTTGTTTAAATTCATCACTAAAATGTGCATATACCTTCGCATACTTCCCATCAATTAACGCCGTAGGCACTTCCTCAGGCTTCATCGTTTGCACCTCTACTTTCGTTGTTTCTGCTGGTTTTTCTTTGTCTATCGTCACCGCTGTATTTTTTCCGCCGCATGCCGTTATGATAGCTGCCAGTGCACCAACTGCCAGTACAATTTTGCTATAGTGGATGAGATCCATCCTGTTCTTTCTAGTCATTTTGTTCAACTCCAGCACCCCCACATTTATTTATATCATTGCCTTTGACTACCTCATTCTAACAAGTCAGTCTTAGATCCCGTGTAACGTAAGCTTAACTAAGCCTTAACTCTCATCCATGGCTACAGGGAACAATTAAGCTTCCGTTAAGGAAACGCCTCGTTCACGCCCAAGAAATCATGATATGATGGAAGGAACAACTATAGTGAAGAAAGGAATGTGAACATGAACACTGCGGCAATTTTACTTGTCGATGACGAGCAATCCATTCTCGAACTCATGCTAACTGTCCTTCGTAAGGAAGGCTATACGAATGTAGATACGGTCATGACAGGTGAAGCAGCGATTGCTGCCTGCGAAGCGAAAATCTATGATTTAATCATATTAGATGTCCTCTTACCAGGACGTAGTGGAATCGAAATTTGTCCGTTTCTCCGTCAAACGACGGATGCACCAATCTTGTTTCTAACTGCACGAGAATCTGACTTTGATAAGCTGACTGGTTTTGCTGTAGGCGGCGATGATTACATTACCAAGCCATTTAATCCGATGGAGGTGGTTGCACGCATACGCTCGCATTTAAGGCGTTACTTAGTAGCTAAGCATGCAGCCAAACCACAACCTTCAAATAAAATTAACGCTATGTATGACTATGGACATTTCCAAGTTGATGAAACAGCCGGTGTGCTTCGCGTTGAACAAACCGTGGTAGCCTGTCCAGCGCTAGTCTTTCAATTGTTGCTCTACTTATGCAAAAACCCAAATCGCCTTTTTAGTAAAAGCGAGCTATATGAAAGCGTCTGGGGCGAGGAAGCACTGCACGATGACAACACTGTCATGGTTCATATTCATCGCATCAGGGAAAGAATTGAGCCTGATCCTGCAAATCCGATCTTTATCGTAAACGTTAGAGGACTTGGCTATAAGCTTGTACAAGCGGAAACTTGGGGTCCTCAACAATTATGAACATCAAACGGAAACTAACTATACGATTCGTGCTTCAGCTAGCTACCGCCGGCGCATTCGCGCTTCTTATTGCTGCAGTTACGCTCTTTTGGATTATAGGTCGCTTAAACGATACCCGCATTTCTCATGATTTTGCTTCTGTTGGATTAGCTCAACTTGTAGAGTCCTCCGAAATGGGTGAAGAGGGAATTCGTTTTGCTCCGCATTTGCTTGAACAGGTAAAGAAAAACGGCGGATGGCTGCAAAGTCTTGACGAGAACGGTCAAGTGGAGCAATCCTACAATGCACCTCAGGATGTGCCAAAGAAATATGCGACAGGCGAGTTCCTTTCCTATTGGACAGGCGCTCAACATTTCCCCTATGAGCTCTATCTATGGATTCAAGAGAAGGACGGCCGAACATTCACGTTGTTATATGGTGTGTCTAATGATAGGGGCACGTTATTAAAACAAGTAAGCAGTCAGGGGACATTATCTTCTAATGGAATACTGATGTTACCAAATGATGTAACCGCCCGCCTCAAACATCTTGACGGCTACGTTCAATTACTTGATGCAAATGGCAACGAGCTCGCTGCCTTCAATCGGCCTGCATCTGCTCCGACCACCTATACCCTTCAGGAGCTTGCTCTTCGCACGATGTACAATGAAAGATACGGCTTCCATCTGTCCTCCGTATATGTTAATGAAACTGGGAACACCTGGGTCCTTAATCTTCCAAATGCTTACGGCACACCTTTGGGCGATAACTGGTTTTTATCTACCGAAGCGAGAACGATACTGATCGGTATGTTTGTCATGTTCTTAGCTATATTATTGTCATTTCTGTTGCTTTCACTGTGGCAGGCACATCGGTTTGGCGTCCCGTTGCTTCATATCCTCACATGGCTCGACGAGCTCGGTAATGCTGTATATCAAGAACCTGTAGATTATAGAGGCATTAACCGCAGCCGGATGCGTTCTGGTAAATGGAAGCGTCGTTACCGCATTTTTGCCGATGTGATGTATTCGGTAGACAAGCTCTCAAGTACCCTACAAAGAGATCAGTTACTACGTCAGCAAACGGATAGTTTGAGGGAAGAATGGATTGCTGGAATAACCCATGATCTGAAAACACCTCTCGTTTCGATTAAAGGCTATGCGCACTTGCTTGCTGAACCGCAATATGATTGGACGACAGAGGAGATTCGCAAGTTCTCAGGTACAATATTGGAGAAATCTGCACATATGGATACGCTGATTAATGATCTTGCGATGAGTTATCGGTTAAAAAGCGGTGTCCGGCCGCCAGAATCCGAAGAGATCGAGCTCAATAGTTGGTTACAAGAAGCGCTAAAGCACTCAGCTGCCAACCCTTTTTATAACAAAGAAACAATTGTATTTCATCCCTCTCCTATCGACATAACCGTTAATCTGTATACACCTTGGCTGGAGAGGGTCATTAACAATTTGGTAGCTAACGCCCTGCTCCATAATCCGCCGGATACGATACTTACCGTCTCGCTTATGACCGCCGTTGATGACAACATACTAACGATACAATTCGCTGATAACGGTACGGGCATGGATGAAAATACAGCAAACCGATTGTTTGAGCGTTATTACCGGGGAACCACTACATCTTCGACGCCGAACGGAACAGGCCTTGGTATGGCCGTATCCAAAGGGTTGATCGAAGCCATGGGTGGTCAAATTATCGTAGATACGGCTTTGGGAAAAGGCACAGTTATTCGCCTGATTTGGGGTAAAGTTGCTGCAGGCATTGGAAGCGGAATGGAAAGTAATCTTCTATAATAAATCTAAAGGGTATACGGTTGTGGAAAATAAAAATCAAAACAAACTAGAGGAATCATAAACAGGAGGATAAATGATGTTTGAATGGATATGGCAGTATATGCTCTTATTTTTATTGGCAGCAGCACCGTGGCTGGATGTGTTTCTTGTCGTGCCACTGGGTATCGTAGCGGGATTGTCTCCAATTGCCGTTGCGATTGTCGGTTTTGCCGGAAACTTCCTCATGATATTGCTTCTTGGCGTCTTCTTCAAACAATTTTCGAAGTGGAGAGAGAATCGAAGATTGAAGAAGGGCATTACCTCGGCATCGAAAAAGGAGACCCGAGCCAGGCAAGTTTGGGAGCGTTATGGCCTTCCCGGTCTTGCTCTGCTGGCTCCCGTTATTGTAGGTACGGATATTGCTGCTTTATTAGCCTTGTCGTTTGGTTCATCACGGACACGCGTTATTCGATGGATGGCAGTTAGCCTTGCAGTATGGACGATTACGATGACCCTCGGTTCCGTTTATGGGTTCGGTTATATGAAATGGATTCAAATCGGCTAATCTATTAATATTAAAGGAATTTATATGACCGTTTTCACTTTTTGCATGATTCCTTTAAATCGGTAGGCTTCTATGATTAAATCAGAATCAAGATAAATCGTTCGAATTTCATTTAGCACAACATCGGTGAATAACAGAAAAAACAACCCAAAACTGTATGATTCCAGTTTTGGGTTGTTTTTTGTTGATGCTCTCACCAAGAATACATTGAAACATGTAAACAATTTAGATAATCGCATTTTGTTGGCACGATGCCTGCCTAAGCTAGCACTGAAATTTCACCGAGATCACGGTATACCCTTTTCCCCTTGACCTCAGCAGTTCTTACCATCTCATCGGCACCCTTGGATGGTCCTCCTACTCTAAGAACCGCGTCGCAAAGGGATAACAGCCGAACGGCCGATGGGTGAAACATACGCTCGAATATCTCATCTCCGATCTGGCGCGAGCCAGCTGTTTCCATCAGCGGTAGGGCGTACCACTCGCCGAGGACCGGCATATGCCCCATCTCATAAACGCGCAGGGCCGTTTCATTCATCAGCCGCATATTGGCCTCGATTAACGCCTTATCGTCTCCCGTATTGGAACGATAAGGCCCCGCTATTAGTATATGCTGAGGTTTGCTCACAGGATGAAGCAACCCGTGCAGCTGGGCATATTGCAGCAGCATAATCGTTTTCGCATCTCGTATTTCACCGTTCGCCGCCATTTTCAACGCTTGCCCAAAGGGCAGCTCCAGCACTTCGATCTCTTCTTGTTCTTTTTCTATGCCTCCGCCCTGACCCGTATGCATATGCGGAGTATATTCTGCCACGAAGAAATATAATATTTCCGTAACCGATCCTGGGGACATATAAGCCTCCCCGACCTTGTGAACGTTGGTTACCCGGTATCCGGTTTCCTCTTCCGTTTCACGACGAATACAGTCCTCCGGCGAATCCTTATCCAGTAGCCCGGCGCAAGCCTCGATAAGTAGCCCGGTTTCATTTCCGTTCATATAAGTCGGCATTCGAAATTGCCGGGTCAGAATTACCGTTTGTTTTTCCCGGTTATACAACAGAATCACAGCGCCGTTGCCGCGGTCATACGCTTCTCTAGCTTGCGTTTCCCAGCTACCGTCGCACTTTTGATACTTGAAGGTCATTTTTTTTAACACGTACCAATTGTTCGATAAAATCTCTTCTTTCACGATTTCAATCTTCGGTCTCATAAATATTTCTCCTTATCCTCATGCATTTTTCTGGCCAAAAAGAATCCCGAATCCTTCGTGATGTAGAGACTCCCTTTTTCCGCTATCTTGTCCCGCAAATAAGTTGTGAATTGGTCGAGCTTCGCGCCGACAAGAACCTTCCTCGCGTTCATCGGCGTTGAAGTAATGTATTGGATGAGCGGCTGCACATCGTCTATCAGCATGTAATCCTCAAACCGGATCTGTTCGATCGCCGCAAACGAGGCCTGCAGTGTTTCTCTCCCGTTATCTAGTTGGAAGCGTTCCATCACAGGGTCAAGCACCTGAATATGCGGATCGAAAGCTTGGGTCAACTGCTCGATTTCTTGCAGATGACTTTTGCTCATCGTTGAGGCGTACATGCAGCCACCCGGCCTCAGCACACGGTGCATCTCTGATACGGCCCGATTAATATCGAGCACATGATAAAGCATGTGATTGGCTATCACGATATCAAACTCGTTTTCGTGGAAAGGAATCTCTTGGACGTCGGCCATCAGAAATTTGAACCGCCCGCTGTGCGCACCCAAACTCATCCGGGCTTCCTCCAGCATGCCTGCCGACAGATCCGTAAGCGTAATGCTCCAGGTTTCTGGAATGAGGTTCGCATTCCTTCTCCATAAGGCCGCATCACCACAGCCGAGCTCCAGTACCTTTAGACGGGGAAGCGAGCCCAGATGCTCAAAGAACCACCGGTGCCATCCGATCCTGTTCCAACTAAACTGGTCGTACAGCCGTATTCTCGCCTGCAGCCGAACCGCATTATGATACTGCTCACTCCAGTCCTTTTCCTTATGAATCGTTTGGATAATGTCCGCTAAACCGTCCCAATCTACTTCCTGTCCCTGCTCATCCACCATACCCAACGCTTCTTCAATGGCTTTGGATACGTACTGCATATGAGCGATTTTGTATTGGATGATTTCTTTTTGCATCTTCAATGAACTTCCCAGGTCTTGTTCGGGGGCGGTGTCGTCTAGGAGGAATTGTCTGATCTCGGCCAGGGACAACCCGACGTACTTAAGCATCTGAATCTTTTGGAGCCGTGCCATATCTTCTTTACTATAAAGGCGGACAGAAGCGTTGTATTGTGTCGGCTTTAGCAAACCGATCTTGTCGTAATAGCGAAGCGTTCTCAGAGTCATCCCCGTTCGCTTTGCGAGTTGACCCGTTGTTAAGTATTGGTATTCCTCGGGCTTCAAGTACTCGTCCTCCTCTCGTGATTTCTATTATAATGGGTGACGTAACGTCACCTTCAAGCTTTATTTAAGAGACTCAAAAATGGGACAGCCTTCATTTTGATCTGTTAGGAATCTTGGAAAGTATCATTTTTAATCTTCTCCCATGATTCACGGGGATACCGTCATTATCATCTTCATTCTCTGTTCGTACAAATTCATAACCATCCAAAACAAAAGTAACCTCGATTAGTGGTTTTACCATTAGAATAAATTATGCTCATTAAGCATGTATTTCTGTTAAATGCGAGTCCTGACCTAAGTTGGTTTGCCCACAATAAAAAACGAAGGCATCATTTCCGGCTGCCTTCGTTTTTTATTGGACCCAAATAAACCGCCACAAGAGGGTCTCTTTTCTGAAATTGTGCCTCTCACTCGTCACAAAGTCACTTTTCTTCCAACACAATTTCTTTCTCCATTATATGATCGTCCATCACAAATCCATTTCCTATATCAGCCACCTGAGTACGTACTGTTCTAAATCCTTTTTTCTCATAAACAGCAATAGTGGTATCATTGTAACGATTTACCGTAAGCCATATAATACCTAGCCTTCGATCATTGCATATCTCTACCAAGAACTCCATAGCCTGACTTGCATAACCTTTTCCTCGATGTTCTTTTTGTATGTAAAATTTGCTTAAAAATAACTTTCCTTCTTCTTGTTTCATCCCCAAATAACCGATATTATTGCCATTTACATTCATAAAATAATATTCATAACCCTTTTTTTTAATTTGGTCATTAATCGCATGAACGGATTGGAATTTTTCAACCATATAGTCGATTTGTTCATTTGATATAATGCATACGAAATATTCATACCAAATTCCCGATGCCAATTGAGCTAAAAACGAGACTTCTTCCTCTGTCTCTACTTTTGGAAATACAAGTTCCATGAAATTTACCAACCACTTTCTATAGATGCCCAGTTGAAAAGTTTCAACCAACCTCTGTGTTTTATACGCATTCATTTACATAATAAAACATTGCAATCATTTATAGCAAATAAACCTATTAAAGTTGTTGAACTATTGATTCTCGTTAGTACAAAGTAACATATGCGTTCAACCGCATTTATTCTTCATGTTTACTTATAAATCTCTTTGCTACTTCGCCAACTGTCATTGGAAGCTGCATCCAGACATAAGCATGGATGGCGTTTTCTACATGCTCAATTTCATAATTATCTAATAGACTAGTGAACGTATTTAGAGTACTTCTAATTTTCTCATTCTCCCACTCTTCTTCGCTAGGAAGTAATAAAATAGGACATTGCACCTTCTTGTAATATTGCTCAAACTTCACATCCCAGTATTTTTGAATATATTCTGTTCTAACACGGTTTAAATAGCAATAAGTAAAATTACCGTTTTTCATCTGTTGTAGATTGTTTTCAAAGAATGCTAAGTAATGTTCATTCCATAATCCTTGTTGTGTTAATTTTGCTCGTTCTTCCTCGATATACTCTTCTTTAGTTTTAAATACACGTTCATTTCTTTCAGCTAATTGAGCCCGTAGGACTTCTCTCCTCTGTTCAATCTCTTCCTCTGTACCATTAAATAACCCGTGTTCTCCAAACTCATTATATAGAGCGCCTTCACATATAAGGGATAAGACGAGCTCTGGATGTGACGCAGCTAAACTAAGACCAATCTCAGCACCCATTGAACTACCTACGATATGGCAGTGATCTACGTTTAATCGCTGCAACAATAAATAAATATCATTAGCCATATCATCAATGTGATATCCTGTTACGGGTTTGTCTGATTTACCATGTCCTCGAAAATCAGGAACAATGATACTGTACTTCTTTTCAAATAGCGGTATGATTCCTTCCCACATGTTCAAATTCCCGCCACTAAAGTGAAGAAATAAAACAACTGGCTTATCATCTACTGAATACCTTACATTAATCTCTACATAATCTAGCTTGATCATTTCTTCTACCATTTTCTTTGCCCCCAATGTTATTCGTAATATTCTCTATTCTTTGTAATGATTGTAATCCTAGTCCATAATCGGATTCCAATACTGTTCGATCGTTAATGTAAGTGGCTGAGGATAATCCACGGCTTCCTCTCCAAAATTAAAGGAGTATTCATCAACTGCCGTATCATCTTTCGATGTACGTGAACGTCGAGAAGAGTCCTCTTCTAACGACATTTTATGCTTTTGACCTTTCGCATCTGTGAAACTGTCGGCCAGCCACATCATAATGCTGTTCAAGGATTGGGCTTTTTCGATTTCACGCTGGAATAGGATCTCTCTCGCTCCTAGCTGCTGATCGGGCTGGATGATTTTAAGATCGGTTCCTGGGGCTTCGATGATCTGTTTCTTGTTGATATCGACCACAATCTTCATTTGATCCTTTTCAAGAGCGGCAATCCCTGCTATTTTCAGTGAGGTAGAGTCAAGCTGATCGAACTGGCTGTTCTTGAAAACGAGCGTGAAATGGGAACCGTCTGAGTAGACTTCGGAATTTTTAGACGAGATTATGCTGGGGTAGTATAATTTTTTGGTATTGTCTCCGCTTTTTGCTCCTCCAGCTGCTCCGCCGGAAACACGCGCTTTTTGCGCCGGAGCTCGTCCATGCAGCAGTTGATGGTAATCCGGATCAGCCAGGGTGTGAAGGCCTACTCGTCCTTGAGCTTTTTGCGCTATCCAGGCCCGGCACGACGCTTCCTGCACTACTTCCAACGCGTCCTCTTCGGTGCGCAGGTAGCTGAAAGCGATCGAGTACAGTTTGCGATGTTCGCCGGACAGGCGTTTATAGAAAATCTCTTCGTCCATCAGCCCCAAATTCACCATATTGACTTCGTTCATTGTGTTTTCCACCATTGACCATTCACCGCTCCCCCTCATCCTTATTTGTATGTTCTTAATAGTAAAACGTGGCTGACCGGAAAAACGATTGATTTTTTTTCTCAAATTTTCTCGAATTGTGTTTTTATCCTTTATGATATTGGGGAGTAAATACATCCGCGCCTGGTGCGAATTCCAAAAGGTATATGTTCTTGTTCTCTTACAGTGTGGTGATACGTTTTCCGATGTGGGCAGAAGCCTTGATTTATTATGATTTTCTCTACTAGAGTACGATAAGGAAAGAATACTTAAACAAAAAAAAACATTCAAAACCACTTAGGAAGTGGAAATGAATGCTTTTTTATGACACAAATTCACCTACAAAAAATTAAAAAATCCTCCTAAATGAGGATTCTGACTTCATTCGCATTAGTAATCGGCAAGTATGGGTTATTCATCTATCTATTTTCTGAAAAACAGTCTACTAATTCTATCCGCAAATTGCTGTAGGTTCTCGATAGATGGATCAAGACGGTAATATCCATTTTTCACCGTATCCAGCACCCAAAGTGGTAACTTTCTCCCCTCTATTAGTGGATATACGTTGTCATACGCCCATACGAGATGCTCCCATCTCTTGTCGTTCCCGTCATGAATATATTCAGACACGTCTAGCACTTTAGCTCGACCGTCCTGTAGCAGCACATTCTTTAAGTGAATATCTCGTGGGTTAAGGTCTTTCTCCCGGACGAATGATCTTGCTTCTTCAACGTCATCGATAACTTGCCTGGGGACGGGTACACCCAAGAGCAAACAATCGTACAGCGTTAGCCCACGTTCGTGGCTAATCACCACATAACGCTCTCCAGCTCCATAAAATACAGGATAATAGGGGCTGCCCACTAATGCACGGTAGACCTCAATCTCTGCGTCCTTCTTAGGAAGCGCCTGTGTTGCATAAAGTTTATATGCGTAAGTTGGCATAGGTTCATAGACAAATACAGCGGCATCGGTTCCGATTCCGATGCACTGCAGATCGTCAGATTCACCGTTAATCGTCACGGGGTTGTTATCACCGTTCTTAATAACTTCCATACAAGATAGGGCAGTTTCTGCCTGCTTCCATTGTTCATTATTCATGTGTCACCTCATTTTTCAGATTATCTTGTCTTCAATCGGCAATCGATAAGATGAAAAACCCACGATTTACGTGGGTTTGAATCGGTACATATTCTTGTCGTCCAACATTTGTTGTTGGCACCAGTTTAAGCTTCCAAAGGCAAATAAATATCTATAGTGCTCTCTTCTTGGTCAAGAGAATCAATATCAGCCCAATACTCGAAATCAAAAGGCCGAGATCCGCAGATATCTTTATCACGGATTGAATCATAGGTTTCTCCTATTTGGGATTCAGGTCCCTTATGAGTAACCTTCACGTATTTTCCTGCCGGTATCGTATGCCGAACTAATCCCTCGGGAATATGGGTGAAATCGCTGACTTCTAGCGCAACAATACTTACGAACGGAACATCTGGCGTCCATTCGCCGTCCGGGTAAACTTGGACTAAGTAAATCCCGTCATCATCTAAGCGATTTGCAATTTCATGACGCTTGCCAAAGAGTTCTTCACGTAATCTTCCGATAATTCTAGCTTCTAGATCTTGATTTAACGACACCGTTACAGTGTAACCTACCATCTTCGTTTCATTACGTTCCAGCGTTTGCACTTGTTCCATTGTCATTTATGACACAACTCCTTAATCATATTTAAACGGTTTGCGTACCGTTTAATCATTCATTAATGAAAATTTTAACGGTCTCGATTAATAATATAATTCAATAAATGTTTCAGAAAAACGATATCTCGAGGGATGTCTTTCAATGCTTCCATGGCAAGGCAGTAGTGTTCCCACATTTCTTTCCTGGCACCATCAGGTCCAAGGATGGACACAAAAGTCGAATTGTTGTTTTCAACATCCTTGCCAGTAGGCTTACCGAGTATGAGAAGATCGCCTTCCATATCAAGCAAATCATCCTTAATCTGAAAGGCAATACCTGCATGATAGGCGAATTGCTTCAAAGCCGCAATTTCCGGAACCTTAACCTCAGCGAGAATGGCGGGCATAATCAGAGAAGCCTCAAATGCAATTCCTGTTTTGTAAAAGCACATCATATTCAATTGCTCTAGGGTCAATGCTTTTCCTTTCGATTGCAAATCCATCGCTTGCCCCATACACATCTCTTCTGTCTTTTCGGCAGAATATTGCATCAAGGCAAGCACGGTTTTGGCATTGTAATGGTCAAGTGACGATTGTTCTTTAATGGCCCTCAGGATTAGAAACAAACCGGTTAATTCTGCAGTGGCGATATTTTGCACCTGATGCAAGGTTGGACGCCCTCTACGGGTAGATGCATTATCCTGGGATGGCAGATCATCGAAGATCAAGGACGCAGTATGCATATATTCCAATGATCTCAGAAGCGGGATGATTTCAGAAGCCTGTAGTCCATACTCGTTCACGCCCATGACCCAAGTCAATATAGGCCTGATTCGCTTCCCCTCCCCTTCAAGACTGTAATTTGCAGCATCAATAAGCGGTTGGTTCATCGGTGGGATCCCGTTATGTTTGGGAATCTGCAACATGTTGTTGATCTTCTGGCGGACAGTTTTGATCGTATCGTAAAAGTCTTCTTTTTCCTTCTGGCTGTTTTTCAGATAGGTAACCATCTGATCCCGAAGCAGCTTATCGAAGAATTCTACATCATCCGCTTTTCGAACCATATGTTGGACGAGATGATTGAATTCCGGATTACCGGAAGCAAAGATCTTCATAATTTCATCATACTTTTTAGTACCCAGGCGTTTTTTACAACGTTTTAGACCATTGATTGCACGATCTAGTATCACCTCACGGGTTTTGGCATCGGAGTGATGCACGTTATGGATCAAATGAGAGATGACCGTCCAGTATAATTCAAAGGGGTTTATCAGATCCGTACGCTGATCATGGTATTTTAAATAATAGGTATAGGGTGTTACCGCACCATATTTCATATCGTCAAACATATCCGCAAAATCATCAGCAAGCTGATTGTAGATGCCATAATAGAATGTTCGATGATCAAGATCCTCATCTACGGGAGCATTTATGACGGAACGGACAATCAATCGGGAAGATGAGGATTTTAAAATGATGGGTATATAAAGCTCTTCATTGGAGTAATTCGCATGAGATAGATCCTTTTCACGGTCCATTTCCTGAGAATGAAAAAACACATAAGACTGCTCGAAAAATGTGTTCTGTGTTTCTGGTCGTTGATGGTCACTAATACATTCAAAAGCATCCCGGAGCTCCGAATGTATATATTGAATCAAATCCAAGTTATTTCCGGTCCACTCGCCCAATTCTGGCACTGATCCAGTGAGAAGCGCGGCACGTATCATACGTGAGTATTGTTCTTTCTCTTGTGCGTTTAAGATTTGTGAATCAAGAAGATCGTCAATGAAAGGATAGGTTAGACCATAGGAATAACCTATCCTAATGGCTTCACCAAGTCTTTGAGAACGTTCCGTAGGCGATATGTTAGCGTCCATCTCTTCAATCACATGCAGAATAACGCCGATAATGATCTTGATTAGTTTACGCTGGGCATGCTCGGCATTCATTCCTTCCGGTATATTGGAGGATACGGTGCTAAGTTTGTTAATCACCCAGATCATGTCGGTTTCTATGCCTTCCTTCTGGGCCCACCGATACAACCCAGCCAAACTCATAACCTCTGGTATGTTTCCCTCATTTGTTGCGGTAGAATGAATCAAGTGACTTTTGATGTCGGCAACTACACGCTGAATCCTTATTTGTATGTCAGGAGAATCAAGTGTTTTTCCCAGATCCCTTAAGTACATATAGGACACGCTTCGATCCAAGTAATCATCCATTTTTCCTGTATAATTCAGCCATTGGATATATCTATGATAATCCATAGAATCAGGTTTTCTCTTTAACCTCGAAAAAAAGGATAGCAATGAATGATGATGAATATGCTTCCTTTTCCACAATTGGATATCTTCTGTCAGAGTAGTCACATAAGTCTTCTCCATGACCTGCTCATAAAGTGATGCAAAATACTGAACTGCCTTCTGCTCAGCATGCCGATACCATGTATCGGCATGCTCTGTAAATTCCTCATTCATACGATGCATTACCTCAACTTCTATTTTCGTTATATCTGTATCCACGGAGGAAGAAAGAAGATTCTCCATGACGGATACTGATTTGAATTCATGCCGTAACAAATTCGTCGGATCATGTTCATATCTTATACGGGGAAGAATCATTTTGGTTACGAAATCGTTATGAGGGTAATGTCATGGGTATTAGAAGTAATGAAAACGTAACAAGGTCAGGGGGAAATGTATTGATAATGGGCTGGCCTAGAATGTAGCAACTGATAACTACACGGCTATTAATCGAGCTACAGTATTGTCATCTTACAACTTACGTACTCTTTATTAAACAAACGGTTGATCAATACATTGGTTAACAGCCTGTGTGCTCCAACTGATATTCGATCTGAAAAATGGGCCGTGTTAACAGCATCTCCCATACGAAGGTAACGCTTTTGAATTTCAATAGATTGAGATCCACGGTAAAAGCACTTCCACCACTTCTTCACTTATCTCAAAATCGGAAGTACTAACTTACTATGCCACAATCATTATTGTTTTGGATTGTCGGCATTGTCATTTTAATAGCCTTTGAGGTATTAGTTTCGTACATATCTACTAAACCATTCATATAAAGGAAGTAAATATAAATGGCGATCATATGCCCTATCTTTCCCCAAATAGTTTCTGGTGTCATTTATAGTTTCTAATCACTCAACCAACTCATTGTCGGTGATAACTGCGCGTTAATTAAGAAGAACAAAAAATAACACCGAGATTCTGGTGTTATTTTTTGTTCTTAATTAATCTATGGATAAGCAGGATAGTAGCTTTGATCTCCAAACACCGGGATTATTTCCGCTATTCTTTCAGATCTGTATACCACGGCAGAATAGCCCAGGGACTGTCTGGTTTAGTGAATTGACTACTGATGAAATTCAGATTTTGTTGTGTATGCTCATCTTCAATTTCACCCGCCCAGAACTGGCGCCCGATGATATAAGATGTACCATACTCCTGCCAGCTTGAATAAGATTGCTGAATATGAGAAGCATTCTTCATTAGAAAAGACCATGCCTCGTCTTTTTGGATATAACCGGATTCTAAGCATAAATGGCATATAAAAGCAGCACGTCCCAGATCCCAGGAAAGGATACCGGAAAGGGGTAATAACCTATAATAGCGTTGTATGATGGATAAATCCGTCACTTTGATCGGATCTTGGAACGAGGAAATATAATGTAACTGCTGTTCATGAGTCATGACTGACATGACGCTGCGAAGTTGATCAACTTCTTTTCGGTGCCCACCTACAGTGAGTCCTTCCAGCCTACTCCATGCTGTAATATCATCTGTAACACCCCACCCTTCAGCTAATATTTCGATCGCTTTGTTGGGATTAATACCGCTTCTTCCGGTATCATATTCACATGAATACTCATACCCATTAGCACTTAGCAGCACATCCCCTGCCGCAAGCGCCCATAACTGACCCGTGCTTAATTCTTTACTCATTGATAATCACTTCTTCCGGGAAATTTTCACGGAGTTGTGGATCTCCGAGGATATCAGGAAAATCTAAATTTCTAACTGATGGACTTTTGTCTTTATCCAGATAAAGAGTCAGTCTTTTGAATAGGCTGTTACGTTTATGTAGCTGTCCTTCAATGTACTTTAGACGCTGATCATAATCAGGATGCCCCGGACGGTCTTGTAGCGCTTCACGCGCCATCGTTAGAGCTGCCTGCCGCTCACCCATACCGTTGAGAACAAGACTGTAATAACTGCATGTATCCCCACGAAGACCGGACTGATAGGCAATCTTGAGGAATTTGGCTGCTCCTATGTAGTTGTTGATATAATAGAAAAAAATACCGCCGTAAAACCAAATATAAGGGTTTCGAGCTTCCTGTTTGAACGTCTCCAAATACCTTTCCATCGCTTTCTCAATTCGCTCCCAATCTTTCAATTCTGCATACACCCTAACGATCTGTAACATAGCCCATTCATTATTCTTCTCTAAGCGCAGAACCTCTTCCAATGGGTTAAGTGCTTCTGTAAATCTGCGGGCGGCCAATAATGTAGCTGCAAGAACCTTTACAATCGAACACTTGTCCTGCTCACCAGGATCATGTTTAAGCATCTCTGCGCAAGATGCAGCAGCACTGTTCCAATCTTTTAAGAAGAAACTACTTTTTCCACTAAGATAATTGGCATATAACTGTAGCTCATGATCGACATAATTCAAAAACGTTTGCATGTTCGTTCGACATAGTTCATATTCCTTCAGCATATAATGAGCACCAGCCTTGTTGTAAAAAACAAATCCCAACTTATCGATTTCAACCTCAACTTCTGACCTTTGAATCACAACATCAAACATTTGAATGGCTTCTCGTCCCTTGCCGAGCCTTATGAGTGCATTTCCGTACTCGCTATAATATACAGTGTCGCTTTCTTCATCTAGCAGAGCTTTATTGAAGTGGTATACACACTCTTCATTTCGTTGGAGGTAGAAATAGCAGCTAGCGAGTCCTGCATGATACAGCCGGTTGTCACCGTTCATTAGAGCCAACTTGTATGAATTTTCTGCTTCTTCATAATTCTCTGTCTCTTTTAACAATTCAGCTTTGTAATAAAGAGTATTCATATGCTGAGGATCAATTGCGAGTGCTCTTTCAAAATACTCAAAAGCAGAAGGATTATCCAACTGCATGATCGCATTTATTCCCATTTGATATTGTATTTCCAGTTGGAAGCTAACGTCATCCGGTTCTCCGTCACTGGCTACTTTGTAATAGAGTGCCGCTTTGTCATATTGATCCATTTTATGCAGTGCAAAGGCGAGAATATAGCTTTGCCACGGGGTTAAATCCCCAAGTTCCTCCAGTTGCTGTATAACGTTGATACAAGACTGAAATTGCCTCAGCTCGATATCTTGTTTCAGTTTTCGCTCAAACTTCTGATTTAGCACAATCAATTGTATATGTGTATGGACGTCCCAAGGACAGAGCTTATTTATACGCAAAAATATACCCTTCGCTTCTATGTCTCTATTAAGCTTTTCGAGACATTGTGCCAATCCCGTTAAAGCATGAAAATCATCGGGCGAATGTGCAAGGATTCTTTCATAAGCGGCATGTGCATCTTCAAAGTGTCCTAATTGAAACATCGTATATGCCAATTCGTTGCTAAAATTTGCTTCATCCTCACTGAAAGCTTCCATTCTTTTATAAGTTAGAAGCGCTTCCTCCCAGTTCTCCAACCTCAACCAATATTCGCCTATCATTCTGTTAGTGTCTGGGTCATCTGGTATAATCTCTGCAGCTTCCTGTAGCCATTGACCCGCAATTTCAATATCCCCTTGTATTAATGCAGCTTGCGCTCTATACCTTACAGACAAAAAGGTGTCAACTTGCTCTTGAGAATATGCAACCACGGTCTCACTATTATATCCAAGGTCCCAGAAACCTTCGAGTTGCTTTAGTACGTAATCAAGATAACCATTGGAGAAAATGTGCTGTAGCTGTATTTCCATACTACTCCATGCAAAAGTATCATTAAGCAGTCTCCAAACCGAGCCTGGTGCCCATGGTCTGTCCATGAAAAGTTTAAGCAGTTCAATTTGAAGCAGCTGTCGGGTCTCTATGCCGGTATATTTCTCATCCTCCAGAATTGTTCTCCAATTGTTGATATCAAAGCGGGCTTTGATATCATCATAAATTTCAACAACTTGGTCCAAAAACTGACTGGCCAGTGCTCCTGATAAGTTCATAGTTGGGACCTGGAACTGCAGTTCGTTTTCTATCCGATCATTAAAACGCTCATTGTATTCTGGTATCTCATCAGCATTTCTATTATTCATGAACTCTGTATGGGGTTCGTCGTGCTTTTGGCTCAGTTTTGCTTCTCTTAAAGCTGCCTCATAGGCTGAGCGAAGATGTTGAAATCCTTCTGGGTCCTCTTCGGGATGGTAGAATTTCAATTGGCCCGCATAAGCTCGTTTAATCAACACAACATCATGCGTTGGTTTGATACTAAGCAGACTCCAAATATCCATATTTAAAACTCCTTCCCTCTATCTATCTCATCCAACCAAGCTTTATATTCAACGGCAGCCTGCTGGATCTCCCTATCATTCTGGTGTCTCAAGACTTCTTCGAATCGCCGAAGCAAAAAAGCGATCTGCTCACGTGATTTACCAAGGGATTCTTCATAGATTCGTTCTCCGCGTGCGAGTAACAGTCTGTTCTCCATCCGATCACGTGGGTGGATTTTGATTTCCGAAAGTTCCTTGAACCGTTGTTCGATCTGCTGCTCAGAGAACTGACCGGGATTCTCCTCAATGACAAGACGCGATTTCTCCCCGGTGGTAACCACTGTAGTCTCGACCTCTAAAATTCCGTTAATATCATATGTAAACCGGACATCAACTGTCTGCTCGCCTTTAGGGGCGGCTGGAATTTTCACAGTAAATTCTCCAAGTCTGATGTTGTTTTGCGTTAATCGGCTTTCGCCCTGATAAACCTCGATATTCATCTTCGACTGCGAATCTTTTATGGTACAGAATCTCTCTATTCTGCTGATGGGAACCACCGAATTCCGATCAATGATCGGGCTATAATGTCCGGATTCATGACCGCCTGATTCATTTTCTATAGACACACCTATCCCTAACGTATAAGGGCACACATCGGTTAGTACAATATCATTTAAAGCCTTGTCCCGTGCCTTCATTCCCGCCTGAATTGCTGCTCCCAGAGCAACTGCCTCATCAGGGTCGATATGGGAGGAAGGCAATCTGCCAAATAATCTGGCCACAAAAGATGAGATGATTGGCATTCTGGTCGCACCTCCAACCAAAATAATCGCATCTAGTTCAGCTGGGCGGATTGCAGCATCTTTGATAGTCCGTTCAATCGGCTGACGAAGCCTAGCCAACAAAGGTTTAGCCAACGATTCAAACCGGTCTCCAGTAATGGTGCATGACTTGAGCGTTTCTTTATTAGCTATCTCCATAACCGCAGGCTTTCCTTGAGACAAATATCGCTTACCCATTTCCGCTTGCTTCCGGATCGCACCCATGAGCTTGGCATCCTGCGGATCCACTACGCCTTCTCCTTGCCGAGCAATGTATTCCTGAACCAATAATTCTGTGAAATCCTCACCGCCAAGATAATTATCACCTGCTACAGCCTGGACTTCCATCAGATCTTCAAATCGCTCCAATATCGACACATCAAAGGTACCGCCACCAAGGTCAAACACAAGAAACCGTGTATTGGGGTCCTGTAAATGTAGTCCGTAAGCAACGGCCGCCGCTGTTGGTTCATTGATCAATCGTTCTACTTTTAATCCGGCAAGCTGCCCTGCCCTTTTAGTCGCTTTGCGCTGTGCATCATTAAAATAAGCTGGAACACTGATTACAGCTTCTGTCACAGTTGTTCCAAGATAAGCCTCTGCATCTTCTTTTAGAGCACGCAAAACAAATGACGATAAATCTTCCGGATTAAACCGGTAGTCACCAAGTTGAAACGTTTTGTTGGAGCCCATGTATCGCTTAAACACTGAAGCCGTTAAATGCGGATGTGTTATTAAGCGCTGTTTGGCGACTTCTCCAACTATAATTTGGCCATCTTCATCAACGCTGATAACCGAAGGTGTCAAATGATGACCTATTGCATTCGGAATAATTGTGGCACCATCCGATGTAAAAGAAGCTACAACGCTATTTGTTGTTCCTAAGTCAATTCCAATGATCGTCAAAGTTTTCTTCCTCCCACTAACACTATGATTTGTTTACAGAATACTTGATGGGGTATGTCCAAATCTTGTACTAATTATTCTTAACTCCGCTGTTATTTGTCTAATATTAACGAATTTAATTTAATAATGAAAGGAAAATGATGGCATTTTCGACAAGCGTGATCTGAAAATAATGTCAGATAATAACTCCCTATTCGTCGGACTTGATGACATTGTTGGCACATTTGTGCATTTTCTTTTCAAATGATTTGGATAACACAAACAAACCGATTAAGGTTATTCCCTTAATCGGTCTGCTCGTTTTTACTATTTATCTGTTAGGGATTCATTTCAGTATTTTCATATATTTCGTCTATGGGTTAGTTAATGTGAAGCCGAATATTCTTCCAGCTCGGAAGCGGGGTCAAATTTCTCTTTACTCATAGCCAATGCCGCAAGAAAGGCAAGGACCGAAGGGATAATTGCCCAATCAAAAGTATGAACAATAGATGAGGACAACGCCTCTGTAATCTTATCAAGAATTTGTGTAGGAATGAGTTCTCGCGTTTCTGGAGTCAAGATTTTACTCGGATCACTTAGATCGACGCCTTCCGGTGTTGGACCACCACTGTTGAACATGGAAGCTAATTTATTCGTAAACACATGACTTTGAATGATACCGAATATCGTAATTCCTAGCGTCATTCCCAGTTCCCGCGTGAAGCTAAGCGTTGAACTTGCAGACCCCCGTTGCCTTGCTGAAAATCCATGGATCGCAGCATTGCTTAGTACAGAGAACGATGATCCTATTCCGAGACCCACCAGGAACATATAGATTGTGACCATCAAGCGCGAAGAATCTGTCGTTAACGTGGTGAGCAGTGCAATACCGACAACAAGCAACGCTAACGTCGATATCATGATGGTGCGGTAATTAAACTTAGTAAGCAAGAAGCCGCCGCCCGCAGCTGTTATAACAGATCCGACCATCATCGGAAGTAGTACAAGACCCGAGTTCGTTGCTGATCCGCCAAGTACCCTTGAATATAGATTGGAATGTAAACAGAGGCAGTAATAAACGCTGCACCGCTAAATATAGCCATTAAATTACTTGTTGTATAAAGACGGTTTTTGAACATGCTGAAGGTGATGATGGGTTCTTGTGCACGGCGTTCGATAAAAATAAAACTAACAATTAACACCGCAAAAGATAAGAACAAGCCCATAATCATCATGGAGTCCCAAGCATATTTCTTACCACCAAGCTCAAGTGCCAACATCAGACAAAGGATTGAAGCTACAAGTGTAAACGCGCCAAGGTAGTCGATCTTTTGCTTAGAACGCTCGACAGACTCTTTGTAAAAAAAAGCAATCATGACGAATGCAACAATTCCGATCGGCAAGTTGATGTAGAAAATCCAAGACCAATGAAGATAATCCGCAATATAGGCGCCAATAAGCGGTCCGAAAATACTAGAAATACCATAGGCGGCACCGAATAATCCTCCGATCTTACCTCGTTTTTCCGGAGCAACCACATCGAACATGATTGTGAATGCGATAGGCACGAGAGCTCCTCCACCAATACCCTGTATAGCGCGATAAATACTCAGCTGTATGATAGAATCGGCCGTACCGCATAAAGCAGAACCGATCATAAATACAATGAGACCAAAGATAAAGAAACGCTTGCGGCCATACATATCCGATAATTTACCGAAAATCGGCATACCGGCCATCTCTGCTATCATATAAGCAGAAGTTACCCACATTAATTTGTCTAAGCCGCCTAGGTCCCCAAGGATTGTTCCCATTGCTGTGGCTAATATGGTGTTATCCATCGATGCCATAAGCGTGGCCAGCAGCAGAGCCCCTATGATAACGCCTACTTTATTTTTTCTTTCCATCATCTACCCTTCCCCCACTGTTCCTCTGCTTCTACGACAATACCAACAAGGTTATATGTCCCTAGACCAGAAAGGATTCTATTCAAATTCAATAATAAATATAAACTGGTCATTAATTGGTATTCTCATATGGCCCTCTATCATTAGAGCCCTTCAACCAAAATTAGTTTCAAGAACATGCCTGTGTAAGAATCCGACGTCAAACCCATGGATTCCATATACTGTCGCTGGCATTCCCGCTGATGCGTATCCATAACCAGCGTCGATTTGCCCGATCCTGATGGCCTGTCAGGACAACCAGTTTATACTTAGGAATCGATAGTGAGACATTCTTAAGATTGTTTTCCCGTGCACCCTAAATAATATGGCTTCTTTCACATAAATCCTCCTCATGAATAAGTAGCGACCAATCCCCTTTGCAAAATGTTAATGATTTCGATAAAATGAAATGAATTAATCACACGTCCGTCAAGTATCTCTGGTATCGAATATCTCGACAATCAAGATACTTATATATTAACATATATTAAAAGGAGGGTTATCTTTTGTCAAGTCATCAACAAGATCAACCAACAGATGCTCAGGAAAATTTCACCTTGCGCATGCGAGGCCTTGGAAGCCGAACGGTATTATACCAGCAAAATGTAGCATCCTCTTTAGGGTTATACAATAATGATTTCTTATCTATAGATATCCTACACGAGAAAGGTCCCATCACTGCCGGTGAGCTTTCAAAACTAACCGGGCTCGCTACAGGCAGCGTAACCGCATTAATTGACCGACTTGAAAAAAATGGTTTTGTTCGTAGGCAAAATGACCCCAATGACCGTCGAAAAGTGATTATTGTCCCTTTATATGAAGATAAAGAAGAGGTAAGTAATACGTACCATCCGCTTCACACTGCGATGGTTAAACTGGCTTCCTCCTACACGGATGAAGAGCTTGAGCTCATTACACAGTTTTTAGGAAAAGCAAGTGCATTCCTGGAAGAACAGATTGATCACCTCAGCTCTACGACACGCAGCAAATCTTCTACCTAACTCTTATGCTATAAACCTAAAAGGACGATATCCGGAGAGTCGAATGACTCGGGTATCGTCCTTTTTCACATTAATATCGGAAATTCCTGGTTAGTTCCTTTCATCAGTAAACAAAAAAAAACCGTGATTTACGCGGTATAAAGAAGTAGCGTAAATCACGGCTTATTAATCTAAGGATATACGTTCTTTGCTAGGACAAGAACGTATATCCTTTCCCGTATTTGGAGAAGAATATGTACTCTTTGCAAAGAGTACATATTCTATGAAAACGCAGATCAAATTTTCAAGATACTTTTTGCTTTATGGGAATTGGATCAAGTTCGTGTCACTTAAGGAATCATTCAACAGGAAAGCATCCAACAGGAGAGTAGTTAATGTGTGAAACTATATTTAAATCGTTAGACGTATATGTAATTGTCTCTAAAAAAGTTCGCGTCTCCATCCTCCGAACGATTACAAAATATTGGTCCAAATATCTCTTCTTCTACCGCCGGCTACCTGGGTATTTGCCACAGCCACCTTCTACCAAGTCCTTGTTAACTTAATTATCAAATCCGCTGTCATCTGATGTTGAATGGCCGTATATTACGGTTTCTTTGGTGCCGTCTTCGTACTCCAAGTCTACCTCATCAATTATGATCGTTTCTAATGCACCTTGATAAGAGAATAGTTTATACACGCCTAACTCTTCGCCGGGTTCAACTGGCCCAACATATCTAAGACTAAATGTACTATCTCCTGAATGCCGGTCATATGAAGGATCACCCACTGCATTAAAAGTACTAATTTTTACCGTATAGTAATTGATTGTCTTACCGGAAAGATTCTTGACATACCACGTAAGCGTTATACCATTTGCAGAATTAATGCCATATTTTAATTCCGTGGGCTCACTAAATCTCGACTCCGTCGTAGTATTTTTATTTTCTGTTTCTACTACCTCGTCGAGCACCTCTTCACTCTCAGGTTCAGTCGTTTTAACAACTTCACTCTTAGGTGTTGTCGGTTTATCATCAAACGTTTTATTCTCACCCTCGGTTTGGGTGATTTTCTTCTCGAGATTGAGCTCAGATTTCACGCTGTTTGAATAGTACACTCCACAACTAAACGATATTACGATGGCTATTACGAAAAATAAAAAGATATTCAGCTTCATTAACATTTCTACATTTCTCACCCTTCTGTTATTTGTCTTATATTATCGAATTTATTTTAAAAATGGAAGGAAAAAGTTGGGATTTTCGACATGCATGATCTGAAAAAATGACAGATAATAACGCCAGATACAGCTGTAAATTCTAGACCCTCATATTCATACGTAGATTCGTTCGTGGGTGCGCGTCGGTATCCGTAAACTTAACATGAAATGTGTTTTTCTCATTCTGTTTGACTATATGTTGAATCAAAAAAAAACGGCTCACATCGAGCCGCTAATTGGATCATAAAAGTTAATAAGTAATCTTTCCTGTGACTGTTATCTCCTTCGTCTTACTATCCCAACTTATAGTTTTACCTAATACAACAATAGAATCACGAAGTGGAAGAAAGATCTCGTCTTCTTTTGAAATGATAGTAGAATTGCTCATTGTGAGATTCTGGAATTCATCTGAATTTCCTTCTTTAGAAAAATGTGTAATAAAGCTGACTGATTTTTCGTCTTTAAAAATCCAACCATTCAACGCACCCATCATACCTGAGACGGTTTAAATACTAGCGTAAACGCGATTATCTTTTAGGATAAAATGGGAAGGAGAATATTCCCTGCTAAATCACATTATTATTCTATGAGCTAATCTCGAAGCATCGGATGTTCTAGGTCAGCATGTCCCATTAAACTCTCAACAACTTTACCATCTACGAGCAGTTCTATACTCTGCACTTCATCAAATTGAAACATGGTGTTCTTCAATGCTTCTAATGCGAATTGCTCCCCACCCGCTCCCAATCTTGCTTCATCTGGCATATGAATATCCAACGTTATCGCTCCTGTACTGAAGGATAAGGTTTTCAACTCCATCTTACTCCACAAGGAAATCAGTTCAGGATTACTATCTTTTTGCAAAGCTTTAAATGCTTTCTGATACTTCTCAGTGTTATTAGCGAATTGAATCTCTTCGTCCGACTTTATAAGTTCCATCGCTTGTGTATCTGTAAAATAGACTTGAATTTTTTGAGTCTGCTCAGGATTTTTTTCATTACTTGGAATCGTGACTGGTAATTCTTTATTGTCAGGTGTTTGATCTTTGATTGGAATGTCCATTTCTGTTGATGTATCGGTATCTGGCGCTGAAACATTTTGATTATTCGAACTCAGAACCGTTTGGTTACCTTCATCACTCAGTGGTTTCTGTCCACACCCTACCCCAATAATCATCAAGAGGGATAATATAAGTGTACATCCTATCTTTGTATTCAATTTATCACATCCTTTAAGGAATCCCCTTTATTTAACACCCATATATTCTTTAATTCCATCTACTATAGCTTGAGCAGCTTTATTCTGTATGTCATCTGATTGCAAAAGCTTTTCTTCCGCGCTATTACTTAGGAATCCAATTTCCAAAAGTACAGCAGGCATTGTAGTCTCTCTAATCACTTGTAGACTACCGTTTTTAACACCTCGGTCACGTAAACCGATAGCTTTAATTAAATATTTATGAATGACATTTGCTAGATCTTTGCTGCTACTTCGTTGGTAATAATAAGTTTCTGTTCCATTCACTTGGGGTGCTGAGAGCACACTATTACCATGTATCGACACAAACACATCAGCATTTAATTGATTAGCCAGCTGCACCCGTTCAGAACGGGTAGGGTATACGTCACTATCACGGGTCATCACTACCTTTATATTTGGTTCTTTAAGTAGAAGTGCTTGTACTTTCAGTGATAGCTTCAAAGTAAAGTCCTTCTCATGTTTATTCGTAATACTTGAAGTCCCTGGATCACTTCCGCCATGACCTGGATCGATAACGACAACCTTACGTCCTGAATCAACAACCGGTGGAATAGAAACATTACTGTCTTCTGTAACGTTTAAATCGATAACAACCATATTAGAATCCAGATCGTGATTTAATTGATACGCATTGGCTTTATTTAGAGCAATGACAACTCGTACCTGGTATGGATCACGGGTAAACAAAGAATATCTCACTTCTGACACATTGGGGTACTCACTAACATTCAAATTACCTTTTAATCCCGCATCCAAAGGTTGCATTGATCCAAAGGAATCAGCGAATGTCGTATACGGTAGATCCACCACAATACGATCGGGGTTCTTTAATGTTGAAATTGTAGGTGTTACGTCCCCATCCAAAGATACGAAGAGTTGGTTATTCATAAAATTAATACCATTAACATGCTTTAATGATTTCGACGTCACTTCATCTGCATCAACAACTGCTTCTCCCGCAGGTTTAGTTGTATCTTCTGGAGTAGGTGTGTCAGTGCCTGCTTGTCCATCTTGGTGAGTCTCCTTGTTAGCACTCGTGAGGTAAACGGTCTTATCCTTGTTATCCCAGCTCACAATAAGTCCCATTTGTTCACTTACAAAGCGAATTGGAACTAAAACAGATTCGTTATGAACTTGTGGCGCAGCATTCAATACGACTTGTTTCCCATCAACCGTCGCTTCTTGTTTGTTCACAGCTAGAGATATCATCTTTGCATCTTGTTGGATCTTGACGCTTTGTGACGTTGGATCCCAATCTACCTTAAACTTCAGATTCTCAACAACGACCCGAATCGGAATCATAACATTCTCGTTGATGACCTGAACTTGGACATTTGCAGGCATACTTATTTCCACGCCATCAAGAATGATCTTCGACTGAACCGCTGCAGCATTTCCTTTGATCGGAAAACTAACAATAAACAACACACACAATAGAATTAAAAAATTAAACTTCTTCATCATTCACCTCAGTTATACATTTTTCTTCATCAAGTCTATTTATCCAACAAGTTTTCCGTAATCTAACAATATTCGACCTGTTGGCAACAGAACCCTTTTATTACTTACATTTTTTTCTATAAATTCGCAACCTTTGTTCATTTGAGGTGTTATATAAATTGAATGGTTAAAATGAAACTTAGTAGCAATAAGTAATGATTTTTTTAGAATTGCTTGTCTAAGGTAATTGAGTGACCACTATATACATGAGGAAGGTGATTGTAATTCGTTATCAAGGTTACAACACGAATAACAATAAAAAGAAGGTTATTATTGGAGTTATCATTGTCGGAGCTATTATTATAACGGGATTCACTACACTAATGCCTGATAAGAAAAATATGCTCACGCACTCAGAATTAATAACAGATGAGAACCGAATTCTGATTGGAAAAGAGACCATTGTAGAGTATTCGAATGCAACTGATTTTTCACAGGATGAAATATTGAAAGAAACACAAACAAACATCCCAATAAACCAAATTATCAAACAAATGTATGATGAAAAGTTCATACCCTCTTCAATTGATGAATTTAAAACAACAGAAAAAAATGGTGTGTTTATTACACCGGAAATAATCACTATCAATGGTTCAGTAAGTGTTCTAACGAACGCTAATGGAGGAGGTTGGGATTTAAAAGTAGGTGATAAGATCGAATATGTTTTCGAAAAATATAAATCGATAATAGAGAATCAAAATTTAATCATTGGTTATATCAAAGATGGCGTTCAGATTCAGGGGGAAAAGTTCGATCAATTAAAGGGTGCCTATCATTTGGCCATTGAAGAATCCGGACAATATCATGTATATCTACTTAATGCGAGTTCAGACCCTTTATCTTTGAAAAATGGTACTCTAACGATCTCAAAATATAATTAAATAAGGAAAAGGACGATATCCATAGAGTCTAATGACTACGGGATACCGTCCTTTTTGTACATATCATCTTTTTAGGTCCATCTAATCGTCAATACCACAGAGAGCAACATGTATTTAAAAAGACCACTAAAGCGAATTTCTCATCCATTGTTGTCTTCTAGCTCTCGATTAATAATTTCCTTTATTTTGTCATAGTCAAAAGGGTCCTCCAATACGATCCCGTTGATCATAATTGTTGGCGTAAGCTGAACGTTATATTGTTCAACCAATGCAGAGTCGAGATTGAGCTCAGGTAAAGCCTTTCTAGCTTTAATGTCTTCCTCTAGTTTGGCTAGATCGATTTGTGGAATAATTGTCTTTGCCATATCCAACAGTGATTCCTGAGTTATCCATGATTCATCATGATTTGCCTGAGCAGGTTGAGCACCGTACATGGCTTTATGATACTTCCAAAATGCTTCGGGATCTTGATCAAAAACAGATTCTGCCGCAAGCGATGCTAATTCCGATTCTACCCCGTGAAATAACACATTGATGTATGCAAATTTGATCTTACCGGTATCTACATACTCCTTCATCAATTGAGGATAAAGGCGTTCGCTCCACGTTTTACAAGAAGGGCATTTATAATCACCGAATTCAATCAACGTGACCGGTGCATTATCATTTCCTAATGTAGGTTGATTGAGAAGCGAAGGTTGCTCAATGACCCGGACCGACTCTTTTGTTGTGTCCTCTTGGTTTTTTGTAATCACAAACAATGCTACGATTAGTGCTACAACGATCAAGGTAATTAGAACAAGCGGTTTAGCTTTATTACTATTCCTATGTACAGGAGCATTATTATGTTTAACCATGTGACAGATCCCCCTTACTATGCTTTTGAGCCCTTGGGTATTTTCCTCAACTTTCATTTTAATAGTTATTTTACTATTAAAATAACATATACAACCAATACATCCAAACGCTCAATTAATGTTGGCATATCCTAAACCACTAATCTCATCATAAGCATGTAATGATTCATTATTTTTCCTTATAATCCATTTTTGTTCCTATCATATGATAGCCATCTTTATCATGTGTAATGACTTTTAGAAAGCTATTGTTCGCCTCAATAATCCATAAAGTTACTACCGATGAAGACAACTTCTCGCGCTCCCCGAAGTGAAAGGACGACAGTTTTATCACGTTCCATATTTATTAATGTAACAAAAAAACGGTTGATCTCACCCAAAATGATCAACCGTTATAATAGTTATTCTTACAGACCCAACTTATGACCTTTCTCTAAACGCTGAATTTGCTTCTCTCCACCATCAGCCAATTCCCGGAACTGATTGATCGTTTCACGCATTCTAGGCAGAGCTTCCTGCTTGTAGGTGCTAATAGAATCCAGGGCTGACAATACATCTGTAAATGCTTCTTTCATGGTGTCTACCGAGATACTAGCTTCTAGCGATTGCTTCTGGATCTCGACACCTTGATTCTTCAACATTTTGGACGTACTGGAGATCAGATTGTTCGTGGTCTCGTTTAAGAGCTCGATCTTTTTCAAAACAATCTTCTGATTGTAGAGCGCACTTGCTACAGTTACGGAAATTTTCAACGCCGAAATGGTAACATTCTTAGCCCTATCTACACCTCGAATCAATTCTTTGTTGTTCCTAATGACAACTTCGATGGCCATAATCCCCTGTTGGTTGACTACCAACATCTGCTGTAAGTCCATAACTCGCTGACGCAGAGGGAATAATACTTCTTCGGTGATAAACCTGATTTTGTCAGGGTCTTCATTACGTAGTTTGGCTGCTTCAATCTGCGACTCAATAGATTCGTCCATCAACATTCCAAGTTGAATTTCCTTCTGAAGTTTTTTGGTCAGTTCCCTGAGCGTCTGCTGCTCGATCTCCAATGTGGTGTTGTCGTTCTTGAGGGTCGACTTCCCCTTATCTAAAGAAACAACAATATCCGCAATCACAACATCGGCTTTTTGATACTTGAGAAAGTACGCACGTAGTGGGTTGAATAGCTTGCCGAGGAATCCTCTTTTAGCAAAATCAATTGCGCTTGGATCTAAATCTTTCAGTTGTGTATGCAGTTCAGACAGCCCTTTGGCAACCTGACCACCCTCATCTCCTGTTTTCGAGAGATTACCAACTGAAACCTGAAGCAAGGTATTTTTATCTGAGGATGATTTCATAGTATTCATACCGAAACTGTCAATGGATTGCAGTATTTCTTTGCGTTTCTCAAGCGATTCGAAATCTAGTGCCATGATCGTTGCGACATTATTATCTGCAACTTCTTTAAGTTGTGCCACTTCCTCGGGAACAGGCTTAACCTGTTCTTCGATCGCAACCTGGATCTCTTCTTTACTTGGTATTTCCATTGTGAATGACATGTTAACCCTCCCTGGTATACGTTACATTTGAACGTTAAACAAGTTCCCGATCTTGTATACAACATCATCTGTATCAGCATTAATGCTCGCTGCCTCATTGATACTCGAAATGCTTTGAAGCGCCTTGATATTGGCATTGTATCCGATCGTATAAATTGGAATTTTGTAGGTCTCAATTAACACTCTAATGTCTTTGAGCGAATAGCCCTCATTCGTCTCACCATCACTTAAGACAAAGATGATCGGTTTACTATTGGGGTTAAGTGCTAACTCATCTTGAAGCAATTTCAAAGCCACCACGATACCATCAAAAGTAGCGGTACCCCCGCTGGCTTGAAGGTTGTTCACCGTACCAACAAACATAGACTGCTGGTTGGTGTCGTACTTCCCAATAGGGAGATTAATAGTTACACCACTTGAATAGGACACAAGGCCGATACTGTTGTCTTTCCCAAGATACTTTTGACCTTTTAAAAGGGACTCTTTCAAGCGATTAAGAGGTTCACCTGCCATACTTCCGGAAACATCCGTTACGAACACCGCCGCAATCGGTTTACTTCCGTTCTTCTTTTCTTTCCATAACTTCTGAGCAGCTGATAGGAGACTACCATCGACTACTGCAACTTCTGACTTGTAGTCATCGAGATTATTGAAGCCTTTTTCCTTCGCTAAATTCTGATATTGTGCTTGCTCGACGAACTCAGCAAACTTGTCTATGATATCTAACTTATCTTTAGGTACATCACCTAATGCGTATAAAGGACTGTCATGCCTTACACCAAAAGGAGTGAAAACATAAGCATCTTTTAAGTCTGCAGCATTAACATAGGTTTGGTACTCCAAAACAAATCCATCAAGCCTACCAGACTTCGCCGCATCACGCATTTGTATCGTTGTAGATGCAATAAAAGGCACATTGGTTTGAAATTTTTCAAACCCTTGAACGGCTTTATCTCCTAAAATATTAGTGCTATCGAACGTATTTAGCGCTGTTACAAGAAAGTTTAACCCCGTGGAACTAGCGAATGGATCGGTATATCCCATTGAGAACTCGTTATTGGCAATTGCTTCGGTAACTGTTTTCACATTCACCGACCCGTATTTATCTACTAAGGCATCGTATTTAGCCTTTGCTATAACAATACCAGGAACATTCCCGACGAGACGCTTAGATACGATTTGAGTCTTAACACCACTCGCCTTTACCATCTCACCCCATAACTCATTAGAAGGTGTGAAAGCATCGGGCACATATTTACCTGATTTAATATAATCAGCGGCTGTACCTGAAGCGATATTCCGAATCTTAACGGAAGCAGCTTTACCGTTCACAACGATATTAGCCTTGTTGAACTCAGTCGCAACCTCGGTCAACCAACCGTCAACACCCGTACCCGATTTCTCTGTAGAAGAGAAAATCTCCACAAATTGATCCGTCGTGTTATCTACGGTAATTGGGAACTTTGAGATATCCGGCAATGACTCAGCAACATCAGCAGGGTTAAGATCGATCTGACCTTTTACCGGTGTCTCCGTAGTAATGGAGATATTGGAGTAAAGCTTGCTTAATTGCTTACCTGCATCTTCCGAAGTGATCTGTGTATTGGTTTTTCCCAAATCTGAGGTTAGATTCACCCCGAAATACACTAGAGCAAATACTAATACCACGAGAAAACCTGAAATCAAGAAAAACTTACTCTTCTTTGTCATACTTTACACCTCTCACTGTTTATAATATTTGGTTTGCTTTATCAATGAGTCTATTTCCTGCATACAAGGCATATTCTCAATATCCCCTGGCTCAAAACTATCTAAGCGAGATATTTCTAGCAGTAATTTATCTAGCTTCAACAAGATTTCCTCGTTACTACCTAGAGAGCTTTTCATGAAAGACAGATACTCGTTGTACACGTTTGTCTTTTCTTGAAGAAGTTCCCGTGAGAACCGTGTTGACTTGTTATTCATGACACTTTCAAATTCCGACTCGTCAAAAACATTGAGCCTATTGAGGATACTCCTGACATTAAGATAGAAAAGTTTCTCAACCTCCTGAACGACGGAAGCAAACTTCTTATAACTTAACTCCGTTGGTTCAAATCTCTGATTAAGGACATTTAACAAAGTATCCTTCTTCTTTATCATTCGATCCAACTGCTCTAAGGCAAGCGTAATATCCATTCCCAGTGCTTTTACCCGACGGTATTGATTCAAAGCCTCAACGTAGTCCTCATGCGTTTTGATTTGTTTTATAGGTATTACAACAGGCTGCTTAAACAGTAGAACATAACTCCCGTAAACCAACACGAGCGCACTTACGAACAGCAATGTAACTCCAAACGCAGTTGTGAGAGCACTTTCGCCTATCGTTACCCCTATAAATCCGGGTGAGAGCACTAAGATATTAACAACCACAACACCAACAATAATTCCTAGTAGCTTTATGTACTTATTATCAGTCAATATGTGTACCTCCTCTACCTCCATTAGGAATACGTGGATGTTTAATAAATGATTCCCAAATGCTTTATACGAATCCAAATGACTCGCGGTTACACTGTGTTATCGGAAAATCCCTTCAATAATACCCTCCATCTTTGATTCACATATTGACACTATAACATGAAAATTTTACCACGTGTCACAATTTCGTAACAGTACTCGGATAAAGAAAAAACCATACGCTGACTTTCATCCCTTTCTTGGCATAACCATTACAACAAAAAATCCTCTCCTACTTGAAGGAGATTTAACTAAATATGACACGTTACATTGCTTATTAACCTTGCCACTTGGAAGTTTAATAAAAATACCTACTTGTTAGATGCTAGGGTTAATTGTCCAAGCAAGACCCATTGTCAGAAAGGTGAAAATAAATATGAAACTGTTTAATCCGATTCCCCACCATGCATACATTCTATAACGCCTTGTTATTAGACCTACAACTCCGAATACTAGCCCTACTGCAGGTATAATATATAATTCTTGAGAAACAAAAAATGAAGAATTTAGAAAAAGGTTTATATTCAATCCTGCTAACGATATAACCCCTGAAATAAATGAAACAAATCCAGTGAATGATTGCCCTGTTTTAACACGTTTATTCGGTGAGTCGTTGTCCTTTATGAATGCCAATTCCATAATTCTACCTCCCCAACTTTAATTATCCGTACCATCGCATTATTTTTGAGATTCCTCAACGCATCTACGGGTCCAGTAACTACAAGCCCATAAATTTGGACTCCCGTTTGTTGTAGATAGGCAGAACGCTCCGAAATGGAGATCGATTTATATGGTGTCATCTCAGATAGTACTTCTTGATGGTGAGTCATTTGTTCAATAATCTCTAAAAATACAGATTCATTTCCTTCCGAGGAAGCCTTACCTATGAATTTACCACTAAAAAAGGGTGATCTATAATTAGAATCAGGGTGCGCTGGGTAACCTAGAGGGACTTTAATTCTTTCTCCTTCCCCACTAGCAAGAGATGACTCCACACCGGTATCTACAGCAAACCAAACCGTATCCATATTTTTCGAAAATTGACGTTCTACTTCTTCTGGTGAATATAAGCTATCTAATGAGATATATAATTCAGCAACCGTTCCTGAAGGTAATCCATTCAGAACTTCCCACTCTGCACTTTGTGCAATGGTAATTTTATTATAGGGGTATATAAAAGGAGGAATCCCATTGAGGCTAATTGAATTACTTTGTGGCTTTCGAAGCACACTGGTTGGCTGATTCATTGTGAAATGAACACTCACCTCTTCAGATCGCACATCTTGTTTGCCAACTCGTTTCAGGGTGTTAAAGGTAGCATCCATTGAAAAAAAACCGATTCTTGCATCAATCCCACTCTCTACAGTTGTATTCGGTTCCGTAACATATACGATATTTTTTGTGACATCAAGTAATTCATTGGCTCTATCACCCGTCCCGTAATACAAATAAGAACACAATGTTAGGAGAGGTGTTAATAATAGAAGTATTGCAAGTGTAATAAGGATGGTGCTTATCTTTGCTTGATACTTGGCTAGTCTCACTATCTTTTTTGTATCTGTTTCTTCAATATATGGCGTAGCTTCTATATCTAGTTTTGCCTTATTCAATAAAATGGTATATTCATCTTCCTCATTCTTATTCATCATGAATGCCTCTCTTCTTGAAGGATCAATTTCAACTTTTGTCGCCCTCGAAAGATATAACTCTTTAAAGTATTCACCTTCAGTCCCAATACATCAGCAGCTTCATGCATCTTTAATTGGTGTAAATCACACAAAAGAATGGTATGTGCTTCTAATGCTGGCAATGTATGAATTAACGTTAAGAGTCTATTTAGACCGTCTTTTGCTAAAACTTTGCTTTCGGGTGTGCTATAATCCATTACCTCTTCAACACACTCTTTAAATGTGATCTTTTTATTCTTACGAACATCGTCTATAAATGCATGATAACCCACTTTAAAAAGCCAAGGCTTAATATTGGTTACCTCGTTGCCCTCTAAATGGAGGAACGCTCTGTAGAATGTCTCTTGGACCAAATCCTCTGCAACATAATGATTATGTGAAAGAGAAAACAAGTATCGATATAAGTCGTTAACATAACGTGTATACAGACCATCTAATTCCATTGTTTCCTCCTTTTACTGTAACCACGTACGAAGCATTAAAAAAGTTGCAATCATTTTTTGTATCATTTTCGCAGTTATCCGTTATAACGCTCATTTGTACAACTTAGTTCTTTATATGAACGGCTTGATATTGCTGCTTTTGTTATTAATACGTGAAGCTTCTACTCTATCTGCAACAAGCGCTCTTCCTGAGTCTTAAGCTTCTGTCTCAGACTCAACAGTTTCTCCTTATTTCGATTTCCATTAGTAGATCCTGATATCAGTTATGCCTGCGGGTAAAGAAGGGAACGTAAGTGGTTTCGCGGAATTTTCCGGGCGGCAGGATACTTATACTAATGCATGAACCGCCAAAGTAGGATGTGACGCTCATGTCAGAAGCTTAGTCGCAGCAAGCCGCAGAGAAACAGCCCCAAACGTTTAACGGTTCAAGGGCTGCTATTTCTTACGAGTGTGCTACTGTTAACAATAATGACCACCCCTGTCTAGTCGTCACTGAATCACGGAGACTCCAGCATGGAAAATAGAGCTTCAATCATACTACTCGTACTACTACCTTCAACATTGCTAAGTAAAATAACTGCTGTTCCCTTCGTTATGTCTCTGAAAATATTCGATGAAAAACCATTTATCGATCCGTCATGTGCATATATTAGCCCTTCTGGATCGGCTATGCCCCATCCTAATGCATAACCCTGTTTGTTCGGGGTGCGCATGGCTTTCCATGAAGCAGTATTTATTATTTCACCTTCCTCAAGACCTTGAATCCATGTATACATATCATTTACAGTAGAATATATGCCCCCCGCTGCGTATGGAACCGTCATATCAATTTCCATCGCTGGTAGCCATTCAACAGTATCCAAATATCCCATAGCAATATTGTTAGTCATTCGATCTCTATTTAAATACCCTGTTCTATCCATACCTAGCGGTGTCAGAATATGCTCATCTATATACTGACTATACGATTGCCCACTGACTTTCTCAATGACAGCCCCAAGCAATATATATCCCGAATTACTATAATTAAATTGGCTACCAGGCTCGAATTCAAGTGGCTTATCTTTGAATTTGGCTATATTCTCTGAAACACTAACTCGAATATCCATGTTGCTTATGTACTCTGGGAAAGTTGTAAAATTTGGGAGTCCAGCCGTATGGGTTAACAATTCGTAGAGCGTAACCTTTTCATAAGGATAATCTTTTATATACTTCTCCACCGGATCATCAATATGAAGTTTTCCCGCCTCTTGTAACTGCAATATAGCTGCAGCTGTAAATGCTTTTGTCATGGATCCGATCTGGAAGACCGTTTCAGGTCCGTTTAATTGCTTTTTCTCAGAGTCGGCCATCTTATAACCCTTGGCGATCTTAATCTTATTATCCTTTACAAGTAATATTGATCCTGAAAAATTCATCTTTTCCATAAAATCATCAAGTTTCTGTTCAAAACTTAAGTTTTGCTCCTCAGGATTTTTTTGTTTCACTTCCTTATCGACTTTTGGAGGTTGTACTACATTGCTTTGATTTACCGAACAAGAAGCAAGTACAAAGATTAGACATATGATTACTAACTTACTTGTGAATTGATTCATAAATAGCGACCCCTCTCATTAACATACTATCTCATAACTACTTCTGGTGAGTAGGTCCCATTTTTCGGTTTTAGTGTCAATATTATGGTTGTCTCATAATGAAGTAAAAATCCTCTACACGTTCTTCAGCAAGCCATTGAAAGTACTAATGTTATTTAAAAAAAGAAGAGTGAAAGCATTATCTGCTCTCACCCTTTCTAACCCCCAGCCCCCTGATATTTATTTGATCCATACATCCATAACTTATACGAAATGTAGAACGCAAAGGGACCAAGAACGAGTGCCACGATACCAAAGATCTTATTGGTTAGTACACTATCATCAAATAGAAAGATGCTTGGATAATAATTAATCATGGCAATAGGAATAATCCATGTCAGAATCATTTGCAATAGGGTTCCATATATCGATATCGGATAGGCAATAAACTCCTTCAGTTTAAAGAAAATCTCGAACAAATATCTTACACGCAGAAAAACGAAAGATAAAGAGCCGATTATAACTAAACCTGCTGCCTGCAGGAAAGAACCACTGATAATTGCGAGAATAAGGTAAATTATCTTAAGAACCGTCCAATTCATATCAACTTGCGTTATCGACCATAGAAGGACAAGAATGATATAACAATGTGCGCAATATAACCGATGTTGAACAAGTTAGCCAAATAGTAAATAAACGGAGACAATGGTTTCGTTAAATACTTATCAAAATCACCATTAATGATCGTTTGGTCTAAACTCACCATCGGTGTGTAAGTAAAGGAAGCTCCGATGGCATAGGTAAGTATGTTCAAACTGTATAAGAAAGCAATTTCTGTCCAACTCCAGCCATTAATGGTGTCGAAATTTTGTAGAAGAAGCCAAATAACGAGATAGTTGGCTGCATAACCTGTGATCTGGCCAACAGCACCGATTATAAATGCGCCACGATATTCCATGCGAGATTTAATAATTAATGTAAAAATATAAAAATAAACGTATATTCATAGATTCCCACCCCCATTAACCACCTTGTACCACTAGCCTCCTGATAGCCCTGCTCCAAAGCAACTGGGTTGCAAGCCACAGCAGTAAAATCCACACAATGCCCTTCATCGTCATCCACATCATTTCACCTGTATCCATCTTCCCCATATATATTGCAGCAGGTACAAACCCTAAAAATTGAAACGGGAGAATATCAGCAACAAACTTCCATTCCGCTGAAAAGAACCATAACGGGAGAAATGAGCCAGAAAATACGGTAATCAATGCCGTAACCATCCAATCTAAGGCGAATGTGGTCAGAAACCAGAACGACACCAATGCGATTAAATAGCCTATCAAGAAAGAAATGGCTAATGCTATCATTAGACTTATTACAAATGCCACTAGGGTATAAGGCTCTGTTGGGAAGCTAAAACCGAATATCAACCAAGCAATGAATATTGTTGGAACAGCTGTAAACAAAATTTGAAAAACAACATTACCTAACTGATCATAAAATAGTAGCAACGGATAACTGATCGGTTTCAATAGATCTGAAATAATATCACCGGTCTTCAACTTATCATCCACTACATAAATAACCCTGCTCATTAAAATCATCGATACAGCCGCATTGATAAGTGAATATGTAATCATGGCTTCAATATCGATACCATTTAACGTTCCAGTCCCAAGTAATGCCTTCCAAATTGAAATCTGAATGAATACGATTGAAATGTTACCGAAAATTCGTAGCCAAACTTCAGAACGATACGCCGTATTGCGGAAAAATGCTTTACATGTGATTGCATAATAGGCTCTCATCATAACTAAATCACACTCAATTCCACATGGTTGGCGGATCCAATGTCATTATCCGTATCCAGACTCCGATAGTACATTCGAATAATATCTTCAATATCAGAATCTTGTAGACTGAAATCTTTAATGGGGTAGCGCTTAGAGACACTTTGGACAAAATCAATGGCAGAGTCCATTCCTTTATCAATTTTAAATATTTTCCTTATGCCATGATCAGCAATTTGTTCTGCATTTTCTAATTTAATATCATTACCAGGATTAGATTCGAACTCAATCGTAATTATTTTCCCTGGTGAAAGGTTCGCCTTTAATTGATCAACAGTTCCATCAAAAATCAATTCCCCTTTATTCACAATCAACATCCTTGGGCATATCTCTTCGATATCCTTCAGATCATGAGTAGTCAATAGAACGGATACTTTATGTTCACGGTTCATTTGCTTTATGAAAGATCTAATGTTGTCCTTGGCGATAACATCCAATCCAATGGTTGGTTCATCCAAAAAAAGGATATCAGGGTTATGTAGAAGTGCAAGGCCAATCTCTGCTCTCATGCGCTGACCAAGGCTTAATTGCCTTACGGGTTGTGTGATGAACTCTTTTAAATTCAGTAATTCCAGGAATATATTCATGTTTTTTCGATAATCTGTATCGTGAATATTATAAATACGTCTATGAAGCTCGAACGAGTCTTGAACGGGAAGGTCCCACCACAGCTGACTCCTCTGACCGAATACGATACCCACTTTTTTTGCGATTTCTTTACGATGTTTGTGCGGAACAAGGTTGTTAACTGTGATCATACCCGATGTTGGAATTAGAATACCTGTCAGCATTTTGATCATCGTTGATTTCCCTGCACCATTGGGTCCTAAATAACCAACCGCCTCACCCTTTTCTATTGAAAAGGAGATATCATTAACGGCTTTTAGTAGCGTATGTTCTCTTGAAAATAAATTTCTCATCGAACCAATGACACCTTGCGATCGTTTAAATTGTTTGTATTCCTTCGTGATTCCGTCTACGCGAATCATTTAACCACTCCTAATCTAAGGATACTTGAATTAAAGACTTCGACACCTGAAGCTCCAACCTCAAAAAAAAACTTTACAGATTTACTGTAGAGTTTTCTTGAACATAATGGCTTGAATGATAAATAGTATCGCTATGATCAGGCACATGCCAATTGAGAATGGCATGACTTTAATTCCATTATTCGCGAGGTTACTTATGTACAGATTTCCGACTATCGCTAGAACGGATATTATTACCGCCAACCATGCGATTATTCTTTTCTCTTTCTTCATTAAGTCTCCTCCTCCACTATAGTGATAACAGATTCCTGACTCATCCGTATTATGAGAAAATCCAATGTTATTGCGAAAATAACCCTTAAAGTTACAATAAAATACTTTTAATACTATTATACTTTTCATAATTTAGATTTTATAGGGGTGTAATTTGAGGTATTTTGTCGAACGATGACCACATATACTACCTTTACCAAACATTTTCTTTTGACGATTAGTAAAAATGAAAAAGACTATGGAAAACTAACATTTTCGTTAGCACCCCATAGGCTTGTTCATTATTCATTAAAATACTTTAAAATACTTTCGTCGTCCAAGACTCGCAATTCCAGATATCTGTTGCAATGTCTTTATAGAAATCAGGTTCGTGAGAAATCATCAGGATAGTTCCCCTGTATGCTTTCAAAGCACGCTTGAGTTCTTCCTTCGCATCTATATCCAAGTGGTTCGTAGGCTCATCTAATACAAGTATATTCGTCTCCGTATTAATGAGTTTACATAGACGCACTTTTGCTTTTTCTCCACCACTCAGAACAGCGATCTTGCTCTCAATATGCTTCGTCGTCAGTCCACATTTCGCAAGGGCAGCACGTACTTCATATTGTGAAAGAGACGGGAACGTTTCCCATATCTCCTCGATACAAGTATTATAATTGCCTTCTTTCATCTCTTGCTCGAAATAACCAATCTCCTGGTTATAGCCAAGCTCTACTGAACCAGACAATGCTTTGATTTCACCAAGAATACTACGTAACAAGGTCGTTTTCCCGATCCCATTCGCACCAACAAGTGCAATCTTTTGTCCACGTTCCATGATCAAATCCAATGGACGAGACAATGGCTCCTCATAACCGATAACAAGACCTTTAGCTTCAAATATTACTTTTGCGGCTGTTTTTCCGTCCTTGAAATTAAACTGTGGCTTCGGTTTGTCCTTCGAAAGCTCAATGACATCCATCTTGTCGAGTTTCTTTTGTCTTGACATCGCCATATTACGGGTAGCGACACTCGCTTTGTTACGAGCAACGAAGTCTTTCAGCTCTGAAATTTCTTGTTGTTGCCTGTTAAAAGCAGATTCAAGCTGCTGTTTCCTCATTTCATAGACCTGTTGGAATTGTTCATAATCGCCAACATAACGAGTCAGCTTTAGATTTTCCATATGATAAATCAGGTTAATGACACTATTCAGGAATGGCATATCATGTGAGATCAGAATAAAAGCATTCTCATACTCTTGCAAATAACGTCTCAACCATTCAATATGTTGCTCATCCAGATAGTTCGTAGGCTCATCTAGGAGCAAAATGTCTGGTTTTTCTAACAACAACTTCGCAAGTAAAATTTTCGTGCGTTGACCTCCACTAAGATCGTTCACGTCGCGATCTAGTCCAATGTCTGTGATCCCGAGTCCACGTGCCGTCTCTTGCACTTTCGCATCGATCATGTAGAAATCCTGGCTCGTTAGTGCATCCTGGATTGTACCGACTTCTTCAAGCAGCTTCTCCAATTCTTCTGGTGAAACCTCACCCATTCTGCCATACATATCGTTCATCTCTTGCTCTAGGTCGAACAAGTATTGAAATGCACTTCGTAATACATCTTGAATCGTTAACCCTTTCGTGAGAACAGCATGCTGATCAAGATAGCCGACACGCACGCGTTTGGACCATTCTACCTTACCTTCATCGGGCTGTAACTTCCCTGTAACGATGTTCATAAAAGTAGATTTACCTTCGCCGTTCGCGCCGAATAATCCAATATGCTCGCCTTTGAGAAGACGGAATGCAACATCCTTGAAGATTGCGCGATCTCCAAAGCCATGACTTAATCCTTCAACATTTAATATGCTCATGTATAGACACCTTTTTCATATATTTTATCGTTATATTATAAGCAGGATTAAGCCAAAACTCAATGGTGAAGAAATTATTATTCATCTTTCTTAAATTTAAGGACCACAATTCGACAATTACTAACATAAATATAGTTACTTGACATTATACAGGTGTTTCGTTATTATTATCTCAAGACAAAGATACTTCAAGTGAAGTAATAAAGTATTGGTGGTGTGGTCAATGGGTTTTTGGGGGAAAATATTTGGAAGTACAACTACTAAGGAGGAAATAACAATGTCAAAATTAAATATCGGAATTATTTTAGGAAGTACTCGTCAAGGTCGTGTTAGTCCGCAAGTTGGTGAATGGGTAAAACGTATCGCTGATCAACGTGGAGATGCAAACTATGAAATCGTAGATATCGCGCACTTCAAACTTCCACTCTTAGGGGAAGCGGATGCTACAGAGCAAGCAACTGCATGGAATACTAAGCTTGCTAGCTTGGACGGCTTTGTATTTATCGTTCAAGAATACAACCACAGCATATCAGCATCATTGAAAAATGCTCTCGATTATGCGCGTGATGCTTGGAACAATAAAGCAGCAGGTATCGTAAGTTATGGTTCTGTGGGTGGCGCTCGTGCAGCTGAGCATCTACGTGGAATCTTGGGCGAATTGTCTGTAGCGGACGTTCGTGTACACCCAGCATTGTCCCTATTCACTGATTTTGAGAACGGAACTGTTTTCAAACCAGCGGATATGCATCTTACAAATGTTAACGGTATGCTTGATCAAGTGCTTGCTTGGAGCGGAGCATTGAAAACGTTACGCTAATATCAACTTCCAACACCTCTTTATTAAGAGGTGTTTTTTATTTCAGCTAAAGATTGTTACTAACTTCTTCAAAACATCGACCAATTCAGCTACCGCTGTTATGGTTAAATATGTAGATCACCATATTGGAGAAAATGGATATAGATTTCCTTTCAAACTAAAAGATGCTTGTCCTGTTTCTTCCGATACGATAATGACAAGCGCATCGCATATTTCAGATAACCCAAGTCCTGCTCGATGTCTTGTTCCAAGTTTCTTCTGCTCCCCTCTGAGTTAACGGTAGAACATTTGCTGCAGAAATGATTTTATCTCCTTGAATTAAGACTGCACCATCATGTAGCGGACCACCAGGAGTGAAAATGGATTCTAGCAACGAATGTGTCAACGTCGCAGAAATCATTACACCAGGCGTAATGAAATTATCGATGTGATCTGATCTTTCTACGACAAGAAGTGCTCCATGACGCCGTTGTGATAAGTGGGTAATAGCTTGAGATAACTCATCATTAACAAATAATTACCAGCTTCGTATTCTAATCCCCGGATCAATTCATCAATTGATAAGCTTAATTGTAGAAGTCTATTACTTCTATTTTGCTTACCGCCATTTTGTTCTATACATCATTAGTTAAGAGAGCAACTTTATGAGCACGATTATTATCAAATATCACAATAATGCGAACGTACTCGATCCGGTTGCGAGTTACAGTGTAGATTGAACGACGCCCAATCATAAAAGACCCTAAAGATGGTCACTTTTTTTAAAAGTGTCAATCTAACGGGTTACAAATCAGCCTTACTCAGGCTGAACGGTTTCCCCTTTGTATCCCAGCGCTTCGCTGACGAATTTGGCCAACTCTCCGTAGGATTCTTCCCCATTTTCCGCGTAGAAGTAGGATGCGGACGGTATCGGTTTCAACTGCTGCTCCACCATTAAATAATGCCTCGTTGTTCCCCCCCTGTGTCATAATGGTTGTCGTACCCCTCAATAGAATGTAATGTAGTTGAAAAG
>LIDZ01001098.1_pt1 | contig 129135 bp, 110 predicted proteins | sample 644651 | NCBI WGS metagenome assembly LIDZ01 (sample SAMN03856242, study PRJNA289617) | food metagenome | isolation source: wine grapes on drying loft during traditional withering process | host: Vitis vinifera cv. Corvina | place: Italy: Gargagnago di S. Ambrogio di Valpolicella | collected 2014-01
GTTGGGAGAGCACCTGCCTTGCACGCAGGGGGTCAAGAGTTCGAATCTCTTTACCTCCACCACTAAAAGCTATGAATATAATTCATAGCTTTTTTGTTATTAAAAAATAGTAATATCTATGTTATGAAATAATTCTATAATTTAAATATTCATAGCTTTTTTATATAAATGCAGAAAATAGTAGAACTACCTCATAAAATGAATTTAAAATTCTAACTATTAAAGTATACAATAAGGAAATTATAAGATATAATTAAAATGTAAAATATAGGTAAATTATGATTTTAGTATTTTGATTAGAATTAAGTAAATAAAAAAAATACATTATGAGAGGGTAGGATTATGATACGAACTATTGTCTGTAAAAAGGATGCCTGTAGTGGGAATGAATTTTATATAGTAACAGAAGATAACAAATTAAAATTAACTTGTAAGGATTGTGGAAGTGTTTATTATTATGATATAAGTTATTATGAATTTATAATGTTATCAAATTGCGAGAAATGTAATAATGATATATTTAAGGTATTTAATAACTTAGAAAAACAAGGGATATATGCGAAATGTACTAAATGTGGATCTCCTCCAGAAAAAGTGTTTACGGATGATGAAGGGATACAGGTAACCTATGAAGCGAAATTACTGCAAGATATAAAACAACTTATGTATCAAATTGACCAGAGAATTTGTAATTTAGAATTGAAAGTTGATGGATTAGAAAAAGGCCAAGAGCTATTAGAGGAATCACTTGCGTATATAAACAGATATATGTCAGAGTAACCTATTGATGGAACTAGGTGAACGTAATGATTTTGGATATGTTAAAAGAAAGTATGAAAGGGAAGTTTGTTTTAGACTATTAAGATGTATGCATGTAATCTGCATAAGAGCTTAAAATTATGAGATAAATGAGGATGAGATATGAAAAACAAAAGCGAAATTATTTATTGGATATTATTAATTATTTGGATGATTGGAATATTTATTATGTCAAATCAACCAGCTAGTATATCAGATTCTGAAAGTATTGGTGTAATGAACATATTATCAAGAATTGGTTTGAATATGAACAATATTTTTGGGCAATTTGCTAATTTCATTGTTAGAAAATGTGCACATTTTTTTGAATATATGATATTGGCATTACTTATTCTTAATGTGCTTAAATCATATTATAATATGAAACAGGTTATTATTATGACTATAATATTTGTATTTATTTATGCTTGTTCAGATGAAATACATCAATTGTTTGTTTTAGGAAGAGAAGGAGCAATTAGAGATGTTATAATTGATACTTGTGGGGGTATTGTTTTAGTATTGATAAAACTCTACCTGTCATTGCCTAAAAGCTCTGCTCTTCAAAATAAAGACCTAACAAGATTAAAATAAATAACTGTTCTAAAAGCTAATCTGATTAATAAAAGATTAGCTTTTTAATCAACCATAGCTTTCCAATGTAGAACATAAACAGTAATAAATACCTAAAACATTTATATCTAACATGCGACAATGTTAGATATAATTACATATAGAAAATTTTTGAACAATATGAAGAGGAGATTTATATGTCACAACAAAGGATGTAATAGATTCCTACATATATTCGAGATGTCTATGCCACAGAATAATATAAATAATATAGTTTTGAATTTAATTCTTATTACATCTATAGTTACTCTAGTTATAACATATTATTTATATAAAAAAAGATATAAAAATAATTTAATTCCATTTCAAAAGAGCTACTAAAAAGCACTAAAAAGACTAAAAGTATTAGCAAAAATATTATAGATAAAATAGAAGCTGTTAATAATGGTGCGAAAAAACAGCTTCATGGCGTGGAACAGGCCCAGAAATCAATGATAGATATGTCACAGGGTATTATTCAATTTGCTAATGATTCGACTCACATATCAAATGATGCAATTGATATGTCTAAGCAGGCAAGAAGAGGATTTAAACAAATTGAGAATACTATAGTACAAATTAATCAAATTTATGAATCTGTATAAAGTTCGACAGAAAGCGTAAAGAAATTTAAACTTAGTAAATACACTAAAAGAGCTTTCTGGAAAAATAGAAATTTTAATTAAAAAGTTGTAATATATAGAAGAAAAAAAAGGAGGTTGAGGGGCACGAAATAGAAATTTAATGTCTATTTGGTAGCAACCTCTTTGTACTTATTAAATAAATGTTATTTAATCAATTTCTTCTGAAGCGCAGATATTACCTATAAATTGTTATATTATTTTTTTATCTTTATATTGCAAAAAATAATTTTGCAGAACTCTATTTTTATTTATTACTAAGGATGAATAGTGGAAAAAAAATTATTTTTAATTATCTTTTCACCAATGCTATAAGAATTTAACAAGTGTTTTTCTTCTTTAGGATCTGTTACAGTACCTTTGATTATATTTCCTTTAATTATTGTTGAATCTCTAGTAGTATTAACAAGAGGTCTTCCCATTGAGGTACTTTTATATAAAGAAGAGTCTATACCTAAAAGGTAAGATATTGTAGGAAGCATGTCCACCTGACCACCAGAAGCGGTTATAGTTTCAGAGGGTGTATTCGGTGAATAGATAATCAAAGGAATCTTATGGTCATATTCTTTCCACCAATTACCTTCGAAATCAAGCTTTTGTATATCTTCATTATAATATTTATGAACTCCAGTATGATCTCCATAAATAACAATTACAGAATTATCTAATAAGTTAGCTTCTTTAAGTTGATCAAAAAACATTTCTATTTGAGAATCTGTATAATGTAAGCTTTCAAAATACCCACCAAGATAACTATCATTAATCTCTTTTGGCAAATCTAATTTCCTATATTTTTTGTCAATATTAAAAGGACCATGACTTGATAACGTAGGCATTTGAACAAAGAATGGTTCTTTTACAGTCTTAAGTTTTTCAGACAATTGAGTGAAAAAACTTCTATCAGATAATCCATATCCAACAACCTCATCGTAATTATAATCATTTAGACTCCACAAATTTTGCGAGCCAAATCCATTTTTATGTAATTCAGTCCAGTTAAACTCACCAGGAAGTTCAGCATGAGTAGAAATAGTAGTATAACCTTTCTTATTTAAAATTCTCGGTAGTGAATTAGAATATACATTTTCGCCATAATTTGTTGCAGTTATATTATCGCCTAAAGGATAAATAGAAGTATTTATCATGAGGTCACAGTCAATGCTATTTGCAGCATTATTTTGCTCATAAAAATCATCAAAATACAAAGATTCTTTTGTAAGCTTATTAAGAAAAGGAGTGATTTCTTTTCCATTAGCTGTTTTATTAATAACGAAATTCTCCATAGATTCTATTTGAAGAAAAATTACATTTTTACCTTTAAATATTCCTGAATACTTATTAGGTTCAAGATTTTCATTATTATAATCAATCCAATCTGTAATGTCTTTTTCATCATCATCATCTGCTTTATTAAAAGATTTCGATATGCTTTTAAATGCTTCAACAGCATGGTATCCCAAAGGGCCGGGCGCTTGAACAGACATCAATGTAGACCATTGTCTATATATTATGCTGTTGCCAAAACTACTTAGGTTCAGGATATCAAAGAATAGTACTGAAAGAAAAATCATTATTATGGAAGATGTCAGCGTAAAAATAAAATTATGAATATTTCTAGTATAAGAATTTTTCACCTTTCCAATAACAATCCAACCTATAATAATAGCTATATCAATAATAAAGAAAATATCAATAGTTTTAAAATTAAATAAGGATAGTCCAGTAGGGTTAAAAGTTCCTCTAAATAATATATTTTTAATACCTAAAAGATCCCCATTCACTCTAAAATAAGATAAATCAGCTATTAATAAGATACCATATAAAAAATTTATAATGGTATAAAAGATAGTCTGTTTATTCTTCGTAAATAAATATCCAAAAGCATAGACAAAAAGTATAAATCCTAAGTATACAAAGCTGAATTTCATGCTAGTATATAAAGCTTGATTTCTTTCAGCAGGGCTATTGTAAAGAATTGTAAGAAATAATAATGTTTTAATTAACATATCAAATACAGTAATTAAACGAAGTTTACTAATAGAAGTAGACAATACTTTTTTTATTATTAAAGTTAATTTTTTCAAAAAGGATATTGAAAAGATTCTATATTTATATTTAATATTTAGAGGCTTCATAAAAACAGCTCCTTTATTATTTTGATAGTTATCAGTTAGGCGTAGTAAAATTATAATTTAGCCAGAAAACAGATTAAATGTATATAAGTTCATATATTTTTCTTATAATATTTATAGCTATTTTTTAACTTGAATTTAACTAAATCAGTTATTTTAAATAAAATATAACTAAAAATAATTAGAAGCAAGCCGTCAAAAATGAAATTAAATAAAAATAGTTGTTTTTGAGTGTCAGCTTTACCATTACCTATAAATGGCATTGGGAACTGAATTGCACCTATTAACATGATAGTCCAAAGTAAAAGTATTTTTGTTTTTATTTCAGGATTTAATATATTTTTAAAATATTTATAAAATGAAAAGAAGAGAATTAAAAGATAAACTGAAATTATTAAAAGTAAATTCTTTGGGAACATATTTTCTCTAAAAAATGACCAGGTCGTAAATCTAGAGAATACTGTAACTGGAGTTTGACTATAGCGTTGAGAATACTTCCCTAATGAAGTACTAGTATAAAGTGTCTTACTTGCAGTATATTCCATACCTTTTAGTAATCTCATAGGATGAGTTAAATAAAATTTAGCAAGTTTTAAATTGCCTATCTTACTATAAAACTCTTCATTTGTTATTTCTGTCCTAGGAATATATTTTATATATTCACTTGAATCTAAATAAGCATGTTTTCCAGCCTCAACTGCCATATCTGGATTAAGTCCTAAATCTATTAAATCTTGCTGTGGAGTTTCAGAACCATTTAATATACCATAAAAAACTGAATTATATTGAGTATCCTTTCCCAAACTACTACTATTCATATTAATTCCAATAGGATAAGCAATAACTATGCAAATCAGTGTAGATAAGGTAATTATATTGATTTTATCGAAATATTTCTTATTATCCCATATTATTTTACATATAAGAATTATTATAAAAGGTAAAGAAGTTAGTACTTGTAATTTTGAACCTAAAAATAAAAATGATGCTAATAATATATAAACTATTTTTGAGGTTATTTTCTCTGTGCCTTTAATTACATACTTATAATAAATGTAATTAAAAACAGATGCTATGAATAATGACAATGTAACTAGCATCATTGGTTCACCATATAAACTATTAAACCAAACCAAATAATTGCCATCAAAAAAAATAAATAATATTAATAATGAGACTAGTATAGATTTAGTATTATCTTTTATATTTAGAGATTTCATTATTATATGGAAGCTAAGAATATATATAATACTATAGATAACAGCCAAATATTGAGTTCTAAAGATATTTTGGCCAAGTAATTTACAAATTGCGGTAATAAAAACAATTAAATATCCTAAACTAGAACCAACAATAGTCATAAGAATATTATCTATATTAGAAATATTATAATCAGTTACAATATATTTATAAAATCTAATAAAAGTAGAATTATTTGTATCTGAATCTAATAATGATAAACCAGAGACACCCATGATTCTGTCAAAATCACCCTGGTCAGCTATACCTGCTTGAGGTTTTATAAATAAAACCCCTATAATTATTAAAACTGCGAAAATAATGAACCAAATTTTATAATTATTAATTGAGTTTTTTTTGATTTTCATTAAAGTTTCCTCCATGATATAAATTTAAGTTTTAAAAATGGTAATTATAAGTTTAAAATGCCAACAGATAAAAGTATAATGTTTTTTTACTAATACTACAATAAAAGTTGCATATTAATTAATAATTTAAAAATAAAAAATATTCAATATCAATTTTTAAAAGTTTAATATTAAATATAAATGAAAGATAATATTGATTTAATAACTAAATAAGTCAAAATTTACATTAAAGTAAATAGGATAAGATTAATTATTAAGAGAGATACTACTATTAGTGATAATATAGAAAGATTAAAGATTATTATTGATAAGGAGACAAAACAATGTCAGATTACAGTATGGATATTAATGGGAATATAGAGCTAAGTGATTATAGTAATATATTTGATTATTTAAATATAATAGATAAGGATGATAATTTTGTAATAAGAATCAATAGAGATAATAAAACGGATATTGATGTAATTAATTCAATGCTCCAAGATAATAAATTCACTATTAATTATACACAATATGATGATTTCGGAAATTATTATATAAGTGCAAATAAGATATCTTTAAAAAATAATATTTAAAATACAGGTTTTAATAATATAGAATAATATAGTATAATATATATTAGAATAAATTTTTTTAATTGAGAAATTAAATGAAATGAAGGAGAGTTATATTATGCAAAGATTTGTTGTAGGAGTAGATTTAGGAGGCACTAAAATAAGTGCTGCATTATCTGATTTGAATGGAAAAGTGGTAAGTAAAATAACAGTTCCGACAAATGCGAATGAAGGAGAGATTCCTGTATTAAACAGGATTATTGAATCTATAGAAAAAGTTATTAAAGATGGTTCAGCAACTTATAAAGAAATAAAAGGAATAGGGATAGGTTCGCCAGGACCTCTAGATGCTGAGAAAGGGACAATAATATATACTCCCAATCTTCCTTTCAAAAACTTTAATTTAGTTGAGCCATTAAATAAAAAATTCGGAGTACCTATATTTTTAGATAATGATGCAAACGTTGCGACCATTGGAGAATATATGTTTGGAGCAGGAAAAGGTTCTAAAAATGCAATATTTTTCACAGTAAGTACTGGAATCGGTGGAGGAGCAGTTTTAAATGGAAAGGTGTATAGAGGACATACTTCAAATGCTTTAGAAATTGGACATATGACAGTAGCACCAGATGGGCCAAGATGTAATTGTGGAAATATCGGATGTGTAGAAGCAACATCATCAGGAACTGCAATTGCAAAAAGAGGACAAGAAGCATTAACTAGTAAAGTTGAAACTTCATTAAGAAAATATAAAACGGTTACTTCATATGAAGTATTTATAGAGGCAGCAGCCGGTGATGCCGTTTGTATAGATATAATTAATAATGCATTAAATTATTTAGGAATAGCTGTTGCTAATACAGTAGCTATTTTTGATCCAGAAATAATAATAATTGGCGGAGGAGTATCAGAAGCTGGAGCTGTTGTTTTTGATACAGTAAGAAAAGTTGTTGATAAAAGATGTTTTAAATCTATGGCTGAATCAGTTAAAATCGTTCCAGCAGCATTAGGTGCAGATGCAGGAGTAATAGGGGCAGTAGCATTAGCAATACTTGAAACAGAAGCAAAATAACATTTAATTAAGGATTATGATAGTAGTCATTTTTAACTGTTAAAAAGAATTCAGATCATTAAATATAACTTTACAATAAATTTTTTAATAGGTATAAATAGGAGAGAGTATACATAGACTAGAAGTATAGAACCTCTCTTAGCAATAAATTTTTTCTTCTCATACATATTACTATTTTAATTTTGAGTAAATACTTATGCAAAGAACTTTTAGTTTTTTTATGATTTAAGTATTCACCTGAAATAGATTGAGATGAAGGAGTTTTTTATATAAGCTATCTCTGAATTAAATTTTGGGGGTAGCATATTATAAAAAGAAAATATTTTTATATAAGACCTATTCAATATTTTATTGAGTAGGTTTTAATGATTTAGAATATTAAGATATATTTTGATTTAAAATTCATAAATAAATTGTAAAAAAGAATGTTCATATAAATTAGCAAAAGAATTAGATTATTTTATAAATAAATATAAAGAGAGGTAATAAATGTGAAAGCAGAAATTATAGCTGTAGGGACAGAAATTTTATTAGGGGACATAATAAATTCTAATGCTCAGTATTTGGCACAAGAATTGGCAGCGTTAGGAATAGATATGTATTATCAACAAGTCGTAGGAGATAATGAAAAAAGAATTATTCATGCCTTTGATGAGGCATATACCAGAAGTGATATTATAATAACAACAGGTGGTCTTGGACCTACAAATGATGATATAACAAAAGAGGTTGCATCTAAGTATTTTAATAAAAAATTACTTTCAGATGAGAAATCAATTGAAAAAATAAAAGGTTATTTCAAATTCAGAGAAAAAAAAATGACTCAAAATAATTTGAAGCAGGGAGTAATTCCAGAGGGAGCTATTATTATAAATAATAATAATGGTACCGCACCAGGTGTAATAATAGAGGAAAATAATAAAATAATGATTCTTCTGCCTGGACCACCAAAAGAAATGAAACCGATGTTTGAAGCGACGGTTAAACCTTATCTTAAAAATAGGACTAGTTCAATACTAATATCAAAAATGATCAAAATATTAGGTATCGGAGAAAGTGCGATTGCAGATGAATTTAACGAATTAATGGATGCTCAAACTAATCCTACTATTGCACCTTATGCAAAAGAAGTAGGGGTGATCCTTCGGGTAACAGCAAAAGCTAATAATGAAGAAGATGCATTAAAATTAATAGAACCTATAGAACAACAAATTAAAGATAGATTAGGTGATAATGTTTATGCGACAGAAGATATTGATGTAGAAGATGTTGTAGCTAAGCTTTTAATTGAAAAAAAGCTTACGATATCTACAGCTGAGTCATGTACAGGAGGAATGATAGCAAGTACCCTTATAAATTATCCAGGGATATCTGAAGTGCTTTTAGAAGGGGCTGTGACATATTCTAATGAAGCTAAACATAATAGACTAGGAGTTAAGAATGAGACACTAGAGAAATATGGAGCAGTAAGTGAAGAGACCGCAAGGGAAATGGCAATTGGAATTGCTAAAACTGCTAAAACTGATACAAGCATTGTAACAACAGGAATTGCAGGCCCCGGAGGTGGAACACGGGAAAAGCCTGTGGGATTAGTTTATATAGGCGTTTATGTTAAAGGTGAAGTAACAATAAAAAGATGTATTTTTAATGGAAATCGAAGTAGAATAAGACTTCAAGCAACAATAACTGCATTAGATATGATGAGGAGAATCTTGATTAAAAAATAAAGCAAAGTGCTATAGCTATGTCAATTTATTTAACGTAGCTATAGCACTCATAATATTGTATATAAATAAAAATGGGGGAGAGGTAATTAAATAATGAAGTTAACTACTTCACTATCAATTATTACCAATATATTATTATTTATACACTGCAATTTCAAATTTTATAAATTAAATTATCTTAAGGCCTCACTTAAAACTTTGCCGATGGAATCATGTATAACTAAATTGGCATTAGAATCATAGGCAGTCGAACTCTTATTTATTAATATAAGATTTGTACCTTTGAAATAATTTATAAGACCGGCAGCTGGATAAACGGCAAGAGAGGTACCGCCGATAATTAATGTATTGGCATGTTCAATGGCAGCAACAGATTCTTTTATTACAGAGTCGTCTAAGCTTTCTTCATATAAAACAACATCAGGTTTAACTATTTCACCACATTTAGTACATTTAGGAATATCATTTGCTTCTAATATAAAATCTAAATTGTAAAAAGTATGACATTTAGTACAATAATTTCTATGAATTGATCCATGAAGTTCATAAATATTTTTACTTCCAGCAGCTTGATGAAGACCATCGATATTTTGAGTTACGATGGCTTTTAATTTACCCATTTTCTCTAATGACGCTAAAGCTAAATGTGCTAAATTAGGCTTTGCTTGCGTATAAATCATTTTATTTTTATAAAATCTAAAGAAATCTTTTGTATGAGCCATAAAGAAAGTATGAGACAACATAGTTTCCGGAGGATATCCTTGACCACTATCAGTTTTATAGAGTCCTGTCTCAGAACGGAAATCCGGTATGCCTGATTCAGTACTTATACCTGCGCCACCAAAGAAAACTATGTTATTACTTTCCTTTAAAATTTGCGATAATTTTTCAATACTCATAAAAACGCCTCCAAGCTATAATTATTTTTATATATAAAAACCTATTCTATTTAATTATTGCATAATTATCAGAAAAAATAAATTTTTACTTATAAATATTTCAGTTTAATAAATTGAAAAAACCAATATTTAATGGTAAAATGTAAAAAATGCTTAAATAATAAATGCAATAAGTTAATACAATTAAAATAAAAAATGAAAAATAATTATCAAGTTTGATATCTACTTCATTTTACATTCTAATGGTTACTTATATTTATGATGTAATGGAGGAAAATATAAATATTTAATTTAGAAAAAGGGGGCAATTAAAATGATTGATTTAAAACATCATATCTTTGTTTGTGCAAGCTGCAGAGTTAATGGAATGCAAAAAGGACTATGTCATAGTAAAGATTCAGTAAAGGTTGTACAGAAATTTATGGAAGAGGTTGAAGACAGAGACTTAATAAATGAAGTTATGGTCACTAATACTGGTTGTTTTGGCATATGTAATAAAGGACCAATTGTAGTTGTTTATCCAGAGGGGACTTGGTATGGAAATGTTAAAGTTGAAGATGTGGAAAAAATTGTAGAACAACATATAGAAGGTGGAAAAATAGTAGAAGAATTAGTTATCTGAGAAATGATTATATTTTACAGCATAGATAATCATTTAGAGTGCTAGTATAAATTTGAACTACGAATTTAGGATGTACTACTTTGTACATCCTTTTCCTAGTGTATTAGCATGAAAGGGTGCTAATTACTAAAAATTCTTAGAGATATAGCAATAAATAGCTAGAAATATCAATACATTATCACTAATCAATAAGAGAAATAGCTAGAAATTAAAAAAAGTTGTTGACATAATGCTCATATCTAGATATAATACTACTTGTATCTGGTGATGACGGCGTAGAGGTAACACTCCTTCCCATTCCGAACAGGAAAGTTAAGGTCTACAGCGCTGATGGTACTGCATGGGCAACTGTGTGGGAGAGTAAGACGTTGCCAGGTGTAAATGGCTCGATAGCTCAGTCGGTAGAGCAGAGGACTGAAAATCCTCGTGTCACTGGTTCGATTCCAGTTCGAGCCACCATAAAAAGCACTAACGTATGTTAGTGCTTTTTCACTTTATTAAGTTATGTTAAAAAAAGATAACAATTCACTATGCTAGTATATTTATTTTATACTAGGTCTAAGTAAAAAATAAGATATGTCAACTATATCTTATCAAGTTGTTAATTACAGCTATTCTAAACTGTGCATTGATTCACTTCTATAGAATAAGTACCGCAATTAGGACATAAAGTTATATTTACTATATAACTATCATCAATTTCGCCTAATCTGAAAAGCTTATTAAATGATTTATCTTTATATTCATCACAAATAGTATTTATTATATATTTATTATTTTTTGTATAGATATAAAAATGATATTCTAAGTAACGATAAGCTTTTTTTATTTTTTCTTGACTATTACACGAGCACTTATCAGCATAATATTCATTAGAGAAATATACATTTTCACCTTCATTTAAAGTATTTAATATTAGATCTACAGATAAATTTGTAACTTCACTTTCATCACCAAAAAATATTCCTTCACAATTTTCATCTGTTAATATATATTCTTTATTTTCATAGATAAATCTATAATCCATAAAATCGCCTCCTTAGATAATTAGTTCATATTATATACTGAATATAAATAATAGAATTATAGGAAAGTTTATATTTTCAAAGTATTTGTTTATATATTCTCAATTTGCCAATCAATAGGGACTTGATTTGTAGAAAGTAGGAAATCATTTGTTTTTGAAAATGGTTTACTACCTAAAAACCCTCTTGATGCAGATAATGGACTAGGATGAACAGATTTAATTATAAGATGATTTCTATTAGTAATTAAACTAGATTTTGAAATAGCATTATTCCCCCAAAGAATAAATACTATAGGCGTTTCCTTTTTATTTAATATTTCAATGATTTTAGTAGTAAAATCTTCCCAACCTTTATTTTTATGAGAATTAGCTTCTCCAGCTCTAACAGTAAGTACTGTGTTTAGCAATAAAACTCCTTGATCAGCCCATTTTTTTAAATAACCATTGCTGGGTATATAACAACCCAAATCAGTATGCAGCTCTTTATAGATATTAACTAAGGATGGAGGGACTTTCACACCAGGATTCACAGAGAAACTTAACCCATGTGCTTGATTTGGTCCATGATAAGGATCTTGACCTAATATGACGACTTTAACATTTTCATACGATGTGAAATGTAGAGCATTAAAAAGGTCGTACATGTTTGGATATATAAGCTTGGAATTATATTCGGCTACTAGAAATTCTCTTAGTTTAATATAATATTCTTTTTTAAATTCAGATTCTAAATGATTTTTCCAATCATTTTTTAGTATTTCAGACATAACATCACCCAAGATTATTATAACATTTTAGAGCAGATTTATGTATAACACATTTCGAAAAAAATTCTTACTAAATAAATTTAAAATTTATTTGGTTATATTATTGTTAGAAACGTTAGATACTGTTAAAATAAAAAGGTGTATAAAATATCAAATCAAGATGAGTTATAAAAATAATTATATAAAGGAGAATTTATATGGAAAATAAAATATTAGCTATTGCAGCAGGAAATAAAATAACAGAAAAAGACTTAAATACAATAATCACTAGATATCCTAAAGAAAAAAGAGGGGAATTACAAAGTGAAAGCAAAAAGAAAGAATTGTTAGAACAATTAATTTCTTTTGAATTAATGAATAAGTTTGGAAAAGAAATAGAATTAGATAAAACACAAGAATATAAAGATGCTATTGAAAACATATCGAAAGAAGTTATAACATCAATGGCAATAAATAAAGTATTAGGAGATATAACTGTTACCGATGAGGAAGTTAAAAAGTATTATGAAGATAATAAAGCAACCTTTGGTCAACCGGCAACAGTTTCAGCTAAACATATATTAGCAGAGACAGAAGATGAAATCAAAAAAGCAAAAGAAGAAATTGTAAGCGGAAAGTTATCATTTGCTGATGCTGCCATGAAATATTCAATGTGTCCATCAAATCAACAAGGCGGAAGTTTAGGTGAATTTTCTAAAGGAATGATGGTTCCAGAATTTGAAGAAGTTGCTTTTGCAGCCGAGATAGGAGTACTTAGTGATCCTGTTAAAACTCAATTTGGATATCATTTAATAGTAGTAGATGCAAAAAATGAAGCTTCAGTTAAAACATTTGATGAAGTTAAAGATAGTGTTTTAAATGAATTATTACAGGAAAATCAACATAAAAAATATGATCAAATACTAAAAGAATTAGAAGGCAAATATGGAGTAGAAAGAAAATAATTATAAATATCTAAATATCTCAAATAAGGGGCATGCATTTGTTACGGTTGATGAAGGCTTATCTGTAGATTTTTACTAAAGAAATATTTACAGCTAAATCTTATAATACAACACTTATCAAAAGCATGCTCCTTATTTTGACGGGATATACACATTAGTGTAGTTCTTACGTTGGTATTTATAATAATTCTGAGAAAGAATAAATATATTTATCTGCATATTTAAGAAGATCTTCTTTAGAATCTAAACATTCATCATCTGCTACGGCTATAACCTTCATATTAGCTGATTTCGCACTTTTTACAGCAGGTAATATATCTTCAAATACTAAACACTCTTCTGGCTTAATACCTAGCTTATTAGCCGCCAATAAATATACATCTGAGCAATCTTTTCCGTTTGAAACTTCATCAGTTGTGGTAATTGAATCGAAATAGTCGTATATTCCATTGTTTTTCAAACAAACTTCTAGTAAGGGAACTGAATTACTGGTGGCCAAAGCAATTTTTATTTTATAAGATTTTAGAATATCCAAAAAATCCCTTACTCCTAATTTTAATTTGACATCATTAGAATAATGAAGTAATGCCATGTTATGCCAATCCTTAGATATTATTTCTATTGAGTCATCAAGATTAAAAAAGTTTTTAAAATAAGAAGCTGTCTGAGAGAAGCTTAGATGAACAATTTCACTCCTTAAATTTTTAGGCATAGAACAACCTTTTATTTTAAGATAATCAATATCGATTTGTGACCAAACCCACATAGAATCAACTAGAGTTCCATCTAAATCGAATATTGCACCTTTTATATCACTTAACATTAAATACCTCCTAAAACTTTATAAAGATAGAGTTTGAATAAAAAAACTTAAGGATAATATCCTTAAGCTAAAATAATGACATTTATTAATATTTTTTTGTTTAGGGGATAAAATCTAAACTTTGGACACGCTGATAATAAACTATAGACACTCTACTTTGAGATATATTCAATTATATATTCGGGCAAATTCTCTGTCAAGAATTTTAGTATATAGAGCAGTAGTAAAAAAGAGAGTTAATTATAAGAGTATTACAATAATAAATTTTATTGCTGAGAAAAAATAATCACTAAATAATTTTATTACATATAAATATTTGTGAACAAGTTATAATAAATATAAAGAATTAGTTAGGAAAATGGATGAAAATGGACGATATATGGATAATAGGAGGATAAACTAATTTCTAGCCATATATAAGAATTGTCATATTTATTCAAAGTGTTATAATTAATTAGGAATATTATATATTAATGGGGAGGGAAGGTTTTTAAAGACCGATTATAAATGAAGAATAAGGTTCTAGCTATTATGTTAGCAGCAGTAATCGTTGTAGGTAGCTCAATACCAGCGTTTGCAACGCCAGATAATCAACAATTGAGTGATTCAAGACAGAAATACGCAGAAATTGAAAATAAAATAAAAGATATTCAAAATAAGATTTATGATTTAGATACGCAAATAGAGCCTCTACAATTAAAAGTAGACAAAAATAAAAAAGAGGTAACAAATATTAATAAAGTCATTGATAATACTACAAAAGATATCGATCAATGCAAGAAAGATATTAATACACTAGACTTGACTTTAGGAAAAAGAGTTAAAGCAATGTATATGTCAGGTGATTTAGAATTCAGTTATTTAAATTTTATACTTGAATCAGAATCGACAAGTGATTTTTTCTCTAGAGCAGATGCAGTAAGTAAAATAGTAGGTAAAGATAAGATTGCTATAGAAGATATTACTGGTAAAAAAGAAGAATTAGATAATAAGATACAATCATTGGAAAGTAAAAAGACTGAAATAGATAAACTTAATAAAGAAGTACAAGCTAGCTTGAGTGAATTAGATGGAAAAGAGAAAGCTCAACAAGAATTGGCAATTCAGGCCAAAGATGAAAAAAGTAAATTTGATTCGGAATATTTATCACAATTGGAAAGAGAGACTGTAACGTCTCAATTTGATGTTATAAATAATTCTAATAGTTCAGCATCAGACCTTGAATCAGCAATTACGCAATTACGCAATATTAGAGATAATCAAATTAAGAGCGCAATTGTTTCTTCAGAAATTGATGAAAAAATAGAAAAAGCTAAAGTAGCAGCAGCATCAAAAAAAGCAGCTGAAGTGAAAGCAACTCAGGTGAAAATGGTAACTCCAAGTAGAGGAAGTTCTACTTCAAGGGTATCTGCACCATCAGCAGGAAATGCACAAGCAATTCTAAATGAAGCCTATGCTCAATTAGGGAAACCTTATGTATATGGAGCAACAGGCTCAGAAAATTTTGACTGTTCAGGGTTTACTCAATATGTGTACGAAAATGCAGCAGGAGTGGATATATCAAGAACAACGTATTCACAGATTAATGCTGGACAATCAGTCAGTCAAGATCAACTTCAACCAGGTGATCTTGTATTTACGCATCCAGGACATGTTGGAATATATGTTGGTAATGGCCAAATGATTAATGCACCACAAACAGGTGATGTAGTTAAGGTGGCGCCAGTATATAGCTTCTATGCTGCAAGAAGAATACTTTAGTAGCTAACATAAGAAATTAGTTGTAATATCTTATTTGAAGTTATAGCCCTTCTGTTTAAATACAGAAGGGCTTTTGTATTTTAATTTGTGGTGTTATAATATGAGAAGTATAATTAATGGCTATTTCCGAAGATGCCGTAAAGTAAAGGAAGAGTAAAATGGATAGTAAGTTAGAATATAAAAAAGAAGATGAAACAATAGATGATTTACAACTTAAAGGCTTGAATCTAATTCAAAAGAAAGATGGATTCAAATTTGGAATAGATGCTGTTTTATTATCAGATTTTGCTTACATAAAAAACAAGCACAAGGTAATTGATTTATGTACAGGAACAGGGATTATTCCATTTTTAATATATGGTAAATATGAACCACAAAGCGTATATGGATTAGAAATCCAAGAAGATATGGTTGATATGGCTAAAAGAAGCATAAAGTTGAATTCGTTAGAGGAGAAAGTTTTTTTCTTAAATGAAGATTTGAAAAATATAGAAGCTTTAAAACAACTTGGGAAATTTGATGTTGTTACAGTCAATCCACCATATAAATTAAATAATGCAGGAATTATTAATTCAAATGATAAATTGGCGATAGCTAGGCATGAAATATTGTGTAATCTAGAAGATGTGATTTATGCTTCAAGGGTTTTGCTAAAAGATAATGGAAGACTTTTCATGATACATAGACCTGAAAGATTGGCAGACATATTCACATTAATGAGAAAATATAAAATAGAGCCTAAAAGAGCAAAAATGATACATCCTAAAATAGGTAAAGCTCCTAATATTGTATTGGTTGAGGGACAAAGAGATGGAGGAGCATATTTGAAATGGGAAGCACCATTATATGTTCATGATGATAATGGAAAGTATACTAAAGAAATAGATTCGATATATTGGAGGACATGATATGAAAATTGGGAAATTGTATTTAGTACCAACGCCTATTGGAAACTTACAGGACATTACACTTAGAGCATTAGAAACACTTAAAAGTGTTGATCTTATAGCTGCGGAAGATACTAGACAGACATTAAAGTTATTAAATCATTTTGAAATAAAAAAAACTTTAATAAGTTATCATAAATTTAATGAACAAAGCAAAAGTGATAAGATTATAGATTTGCTTATGGATGGAAAAAATATTGCATTAGTATCTGATGCTGGAACACCAGGGATATCAGATCCAGGAAGTGTTATAGTGGAGAGATGTATAGAGCACATGATTAATTTTGAAGTTCTTCCGGGAGCAACGGCTATAACTACAGCATTAGTTTATTCGGGATTAGATACAACAAAATTTTTATTTAGAGGCTTTTTACCTAGAGAAAATAAAGATCGAAGAATTGTAACTGACGAGCTTTTACAAAGCCAAGAAACGCTTATATTTTATGAAGCACCACATAGGTTGATAGATACGTTAACATTTTTATTGGATATATTTGGAGATAGAAAAATTGCAGTATGCAGAGAATTAACTAAGATATATGAAGAAATATATAGGGGAACGCTGAGAGAATCTATACAATATTTTGTAGAAAAAAGACCTAGGGGAGAATTTGTGCTTGTTTTAGAAGGAAAAAAACTTGAAGATATAAAAGAAGAAAAAAAAGAGGCTTGGATTAATTTATCTATTGAAGAACATATACTGAAATATATGAATGATGGTATAAATAAAAAAGAAGCAATAAAGATTGTTGCTAAAGAAAGAGAATTGCCTAAAAGTGAAGTGTATAAATCTTCAACTAATATATAACTAAATTAAAAATATAGACTATCTCAAATTAACTCTTGAGATAGTCTATTAAAATAAGACATGTCCAAATATTAGTTATTATTTTTAATTTGTTCTAGACACTTAGTACAAATATTTTTGCCTCTATAGTTAATTACATCTCTTGCATCTCCACAAAAAATACAAGCTGGTTGATATTTCTTTAAGATTATTTGCTCGCCGTCTACATAAATTTCTAATGCATCTTTTTCTGCAATATCTAAAGTTCTTCTAAGTTCTATAGGAATAACTATTCTTCCTAGCTCGTCTACTCTTCTAACTACACCTGTTGATTTCATAAAAAATTCCTCCTAATTCCACAATTCGACACTCTACTATAAGTATATTACTAAGTATGTAATATAAAGTCAATGAAAATTTTACTTTATATTATAAGAAATTACAAATTTCAACTTTAATAAACATCTCTCATAAAATATACTACCATATTTTAGAAAAGTCAAGAGAATTAATTTAAGGAATTATAATATAATGCCAAAAAATAAATCAAGAAAATATAGCTTATATTGCCGTATTTGACGATATATACGAAACTAAGTGAGAATTTTATTTATAATTTATATTCATAAAATTACAAATAAAAGAATAAAAGTAATTAATAAACTTCTTAGTAGGAGAACGAACAAGATAAGTAATAATGTCGATTACTTACATAAATTAGATATTTTTTTATAACAATTTATATTTCTAAAGAATTAGATATTTTTGTATAATATTATTGATATTGGAGGAAAATAAATGAAAAGAATGAAAAATTAAATTATGGTGTTTGAAATAACTTGTAACAAGTTGATAACTACTATATAATATCTTTATATAAAAGATGAAAGTATAGGTGTATAAGATGGGAAGAAAGTTTGATTCAAATTATATAAAAGAGTTAGCAGAAGGAATGTCTAAGGCAAGTTCAGTTTCATATGAAGATCTTCCTAAGTATGATTTGTTTTTGTCTCAAGTCATAGATTATTTAAATGATAAATTTGTTGATGAAAAATTTACCAATAATATAGTTCAAAATTATATTAAGAGTGAAGTCATAACTAAGCCAGAGGATGGTAAAAAAAGAGGATATACTAAAGTACATTTAATACAATTGGTATTACTTAGTTATATGAGACCACTTTTAACAACAGAAGAAATAAAAAAGGTTTTTAGACTTGCCTTTAATGAAATCAATGACAGATCTGATGATATATTATCGTGGGAAGAAACTTATAAAACTTTTATACAAATACAAAAAGAAAGTTTAGATGATTATTTAATCACATCATTAAATGATGAAGATAAATTAGAGGAAATAATAAAAAACTTTGATTTAAAGGATAAAGATAAAGAAAGAATAAAAGTTTTTTTATTAGTTCTATCACTAATAGCAGAAGCAAGCGTAATTAAAAAACTAGTCCAAAAAATAGTAAAAGAATATGAAACAGACTAGATGAAATAAATTACATAAGATATAAAAAAATATAATCGAATTTGTATACGGACTTAATTTAAGTACTTACAATTTTATAAGACTGATTAAGTGAGTATTTTTTAATATATCCAAGGCATATTTTAAGAATAACAAGTAAGTAGTTTAATTTATTTTGAGCCATGCTGTGGACGTAAGTTTATTATCTATAGTCAACTATAAGATAAGCTTATATCTTTCTCGCCTGAAACAAAATATACGTAAAATCCTTTGGCTTGTTATTTTTTTTTCATATGCCTAAGAACGATTGCAGAGAGGAATTAATTATGGATAAAATTATCATGAGAGAATCCGTAAGAAATTTAGTTGAGTTTTGCTTAAAAAAAGGTGATATAGACAATAGATTTTCAGCAAGTGCTAGAGCCACTGAGGGTATAAGAGCACATCAAAGACTTCAAGACGATAATGGGAAGATATATGAAAATTATAAAAAAGAAGTACACTTAACTTATGAATTTGAAATGAATAAGAGTTTAATAAATATTGAAGGGCGAGCAGATGGAATTATAATACAAGAAGATAAGGTGATAATTGAAGAAATTAAATCTACTTATAAGAGCTTCGCATATATAGATGATTCAAATGAAGTGCATTGGGCACAAGCGAAGGTATATGCTTTAATTTATGGAAAGCAAAATGAAATGAAAGACATTAATATAAGATTATCATATATGCAACTCGAAACAAACGAAGTCAAAAGCTTCGAAAAGAAATTTTACATAGAAGAATTGGAGAAATTTACTTTGGAGATATTAGAGGAATATGAAAGTTTTCATATATTAATATTTCAACAAAAAAGTAATAGAGATGATTTAATAAGGATCCTTAAATTTCCCTTTGAAGAATATAGAGAAGGTCAAAGAAAATTAATTAATATATCTTATCAAACTATAAAAGAAAAAGAAATGTTATTTACTCAAGCGCCAACAGGAATAGGGAAGACTATATCAACTATATTTCCAGCAGTGAAAGCACTCGGGAATGGCATTGGGGAAAGAATTATATATTTAACAGCTAAAACTATAAATAGAGAAGTTGCAGAAGAGACATTTGAAAGATTAAGGCAAGCTGGGATAAAATTTAAGAGTATTGCTATTACTGCGAAAGAAAAAGTATGTATTAATGAAAACTTCGATTGTAATCCAGAAAAGTGTATATATGCAAAAGAATATTATAGTAAAGTGAAAAATGTAATATCATATATTCTTGAAAATGAAGAACGAATTTCCTCGGAAATATTACAGAAATATGCCAAAAAATATAAAATATGTCCTTTTGAACTCTCTTTAGACTTAAGTATCTATTGTGACGGTATTATATGTGATTATAATTATGTTTTTGATCCCAGAGCATCGTTAGTTAGAATAGTAGAGAGCAAAGGAAATATAGTTTTAATTGATGAAGCACATAATTTAATAAACAGAGCAAGGAGCATGTATTCAGCATCATTATCTAAGAGCCAAATATTAAACTGCAAAAAAATAACCAAAGGGAAACTGCATAAGCTACATTCTATATTAGAAAAAATTAACGATTGTTTTATAAATCTTAGAAATGAATGTGACTATAAGGATGTAGAATGGTTTTGTGAAGATCAATCACCGAAGGAATTAAATAAATATTTGCAATTTTACTTAAAAGAAAGTGAAGAAATTTTAGCAAGGGGAAATAGATTTCACGGTTACGATGAAATACTTCAGATCTACTTTGATATAAATACTTTTGTTTCCACGATGCAATTATATGATGAAAATTATATGACCTGTATTAAAAAAGAATCACAGGAACTTGAATTAACATTATATTGTATAAATCCATCAAAAAATTTAAAAGAGTATCTAAAAAAATGTTATTCAGTAATTTTGTTTTCAGCAACTATATCTCCAATGAAATACTATATAAATATGCTTGGAGGAGATGATGAAACTTATAGATTAAAGCTTTTATCACCATTTAAGAAAGAAAATCTAAAAGTTTATGTTAGTCCAATTAATATTAGATATACTCACAGAAAAAAAACATTGGAAGTAGTGAGAAACAAGATTTTTGATTTCATAAGAGAGCAGACAGGGAATTATATAATTTTTTCACCATCATATGCATATATGGAATTGTTATGGAATGAGATTAGTAAGTTGAATATGGATGAATTTAAACTTATAAAGCAAAGACAAAATATGAGTGAAGAAGAAAAAAGTGAATTTTTAAAGAATTTCAAAACAAAGAATAACTTATTGATGTTTTGTGTACTTGGTGGTATGTTTTCGGAAGGTATAGATCTGCCAGGAAAGCAGTTAATAGGAACTATAATAATTGGGGTAGGATACCCGACGATAGATATGAAAAATGAGATAATAAAAGAATTTTATAAAGAAAAAGGGTATGATTATGCTTATGTATTTCCAGGTATAAATAAGGTACAACAAGCTGTTGGAAGAGTAATAAGAACTGAAACTGATACTGGAAGAATTCTAATTATTGATGATAGATATATAACGAATAAGTATAAGATGCTATTACCAGATGAATGGTATCCAATAAAAAGATATTAATAAGATTAAACTTACTGAAACAAAAAGTTTATTTATCTATTTAAGTATGTTAAAATATTCATGTTAGTTTTGTGAAAAAAGTAAGTTTAATTTAAAATGTAATATTTTCTAAATTTAGCTAAATAAGTATGAAAAAACAAACTAATTATTTTTAGAAAACTTGAAGAATAAGAATTATAATATAAAAATAATATATTAAAGGTAGAATTAAGGAGCGAAGAAAATGAATATTCCATTAATTGATTTAAAAGCACAATATAAGTCTATTGCAGAAGATTTAGATTCAGTAACTAAAGAGGTACTTTCTTCTGCAGGTTATATAATGGGTAAAAATGTGACTGGATTCGAAAAAGAATTTGCAGAATATATAGGAACTAAGCATGCGATATCAGTTGGAAATGGAACGGATGCATTAGTTATCGCATTGAAATCTTTAGGGATAGGACATGGAGATGAGGTAATAACTACTCCATTTACTTTCTTTGCTACAGCAGAAAGCATTTCAGCAGTAGGAGCAACACCTGTTTTCGTAGATGTAGAAAAAGAAACATTTAACATAGATCCTACGAAGATAGAAGAAAAAATTAATAAAAAAACAAAAGCAATTATACCAGTTCATATCTTTGGTCAAAGTGCTAAGATGGATGAAATAAACCAAATAGCTAAAAAATATAACCTGAAAGTTATAGAAGATGCATGTCAAGCCGTAGGAGCTAAATATAAGGAAAGAAATATAGGAACATTATCTGATGTGGCCTGTTTCTCATTTTTCCCAACAAAGAATCTCGGATGTGCTGGTGATGGTGGTATGATAGTAACATCTAATGATGATATAGCTACAGTAGCAAGGGCACTTAGAACTCATGGAAGTGGAGAGAATGGACAAAAAGCGTATAATTTATTAAATAATATAACAGAGGAAGTAAAAACTGTAGATAATGCAGATGACACAGTTTATAACCCATTAAAGTATTATAATTATTTGATTGGATTTAATACAAGATTAGATGCAATTCAAGGTGCAATATTAAAGGTGAAATTACCACATTTAGATAAGTGGAATGAAAAGAGAAGACAGATAGCTAAGATATATGATGAAAAATTAAAAGATACAGATTTAATAATACCTGTAATTAAAGATGAAAATGAAACAGTATATCATATGTATATACTACAATCTGAAAACAGGGAAGCTATGTTAAATAAACTGAAAGAAAAAGGTGTAGCTACAGGGGTATACTATCCAGTTCCACTGCACTTACAGAAAGTATATAAAGAACTTGGATATAAAGAAGGCGATATGCCAGTGGCAGAGTATTTGTCACATAGAACTTTTGCAATACCAGTTTATCCAGAATTAACAGAAGAACAAATTAATTATATAGTTGAGAGTGTGAAAGAATAAAGCGAAAGTTTATAGGTGAAGCTTTATACTTGATATGAGCTTAGTTTAATTAATACCTTAAAGGGGTATCTGGTAGCTAAATCGAAGGGATTATTAGATAAAATCGAGTTTATAAAGAGAATATTGTTAATGAAATTGAATTAAAAACTTCTAAAATATAAATGAGTAAAGAGGATGAGTTATGGATAATAATTATTTTGTACATGAATCGAGTTATGTAGATGATAATGTTAAGATCGGAGAAGGAACAAAGATATGGCATTTTTCTCACATTATGAGTAATTGCGAAATCGGAGAAAAGTGTAATATAGGACAGAATGTTGTAATATCACCAGAAGTAAAACTTGGGAATGGGGTAAAAATACAAAATAACGTATCTGTTTATACAGGTGTTACTTGTGAAGATGATGTTTTTTTAGGTCCATCTTGCGTATTTACAAACGTAGTAAATCCAAGAAGTTTTATTGAAAGGAAAAATGAATATAAAGATACTATAATTGGCAAAGGAGCATCAATCGGTGCAAATGTAACAATTGTATGTGGTCATAATATAGGAAAATATGCATTAGTAGGTGCTGGAGCAGTTGTTACTAAAAATATACCTGATTATGCTTTAGTTGTAGGTAATCCAGCAAGTGTGTTAGGATATGTATGTAAATGTGGCGAAAAACTAAGATTTAAAGATGAAAACTCAACTTGTAGCGTTTGTGGAAAAAAATATAATAAAAATGGAGAAAAAGTAGAGTATATAGGATAGATAAATATTAATTATAGTTGTTAACAACAGATAATAATTTGTGGATAAGTTTTTTTCATAAATTATATTCTGTGGATAAAATTATAGACTATAAATTATAGGAGGCAGAATATGTCAGTATTAAAGCAACAATTATTAGATAAAATAAATAATAGAACTGCAAAAGTTGGTGTAGTTGGACTTGGATATGTTGGATTGCCATTAGCAGTAGAAAAAGCTAATGCGGGATATCAAACTATCGGATTCGATGTTCAAGAAGAAAAAGTTAATATGGTTAATAAAGGAGAAAACTATATAGGGGATGTAGTAGATGAAAATTTAAAAAAAATAGTAGAAGAAAAGACGTTAAGAGCTACTACAGATTTTAGTTTTGTTAAAGATGTAGACACTATATGTATTTGTGTACCTACTCCATTAGATTTATATAAGCAACCAGATTTATCATATGTTGTAGAGTCAACAAGAAGTGTTGCACAATATTTACACAGAGGTATGCTTGTTATTCTTGAAAGTACTACATATCCAGGAACAACAGAAGAAATTCTTAAACCAATATTAGAAGAGGGCGGACTTAAATGTGGTGAAGATTTTTTCTTAGCATTCTCACCAGAGAGGGTAGATCCTGGTAATAAAGATTTTAATACTAAAAATACACCGAAGGTAGTTGGAGGATGCAGTGAGGAATGTACAGAAGTCGCAGCAGCACTATATAGAAATATATTAGAAGGTGAAGTACATACAGTATCATCGCCAGCTGTAGCTGAAATGGAAAAAATATTAGAAAATACATTTAGAAATATAAATATTGGATTAGCCAATGAAATGGCTATTTTATGTAATAGAATGGGAATCGATGTATGGGAAGTTATAGATGCAGCTAAGAGTAAGCCTTATGGATTTATGCCATTTTATCCAGGTCCAGGTTTAGGAGGACATTGTATACCACTTGATCCATTCTATTTAGAATGGAAAGCGAAAGAATATGATTACCATACAAGATTGATTGAAACATCAGGAGAAATCAATGATTCAATGCCTGCATTTGTATTAGAAAATGTAATGAAGATTTTAAATAAAAATAAGAAAGCATTAAACGGAGCAAAAGTTCTTTTATTAGGTGTTGCATATAAGAATGATATAGATGATTATAGAGAATCACCAGCATTTAAAGTAATTGAATTACTTGAAAAAAATGGTGCAGATATTGTAGTAAATGATCCATACTGTAAAGTATCTAAATACAAAAATAAAGTTTATAATTCAGTTGATTGGACAGAAGTCATTGATGAATCAGATATAGTAATTATAACAACAAACCACAGTTGTTATGATTATGAATCAATTGTAGCTAGAGCTAAGGTAATATATGATACTAGAAATGCAACTAAGAATGTAGTTAATAATAGAAATAAAATCTATAAATTGTAATATACAGTACTATAGTGTAAAAGCAATTCATTTTTCATAATAAGTATAAAAATTGTGAAACTAATTGGAGTAGTTTGATATATTTTATACTTATTATCTTTAATATGAACTATATAAAGATAATTAAAAAACTGTATAGTGAAAGGAACAGCATAAATGAAAAAAATAGTTAGTTTTTTAATACCTGTATTAATTGCAATTATAACTACAGTATCAATTGATAATTATTTAAATAAACAAATAATTAAGTTAACCCAAGAAAAGAATGTTTCTGATATTGGTGCAGAATATGGAGATTTAACAAAAGATAGAAGTGCAATAATTAAAAAAATATTATCCGACAAAGGGGATTTATTTTTATTGGGGTCTTCTGAAATTGGAGTGGATGTTCCTCAGAATTCTATAAAATTTTTCCCTTTTAAAGGAGCAGAATATAATGTGAGTTGCTTTGGAAGAGCATATACTCAGGATTTACAACAAGCAACTTTATTAGGAGGATGTGAACTGAGCGAGAATCAAAATATAGCACTTATAGTTTCCATGCAATGGTTTGAAGATCCAGAAGCAATGCAAGCCAAAAATTTTGCAGTTAACTTTTCAGATATACAATTTTATAATTTTCTTAATAATCCTAAAATAAGTGAAGAAAATAAAGAATATTATGCAAAAAGAGTATATACTTTTTTGACAAATGCAAAAAAGTACCCAGCAGAAGCTCTTTATGCAAGATTATATTATAGCAAAAGTCCATTAAAAAAATATGCTATGGTAATAATGAATCCATACTATAGGATTAGTGGAAATTTATCAAATATCAAAGATAAAGCATTAATTTATAAAGAATTAAAGGCATTACCGAATAAACAAAGTAGTAAAGAACTTAAAGAAGTTAATTGGAAAAATGAGTATGAAGAAATCCAAACAGAAAATAGTAAATTAGTATCTACAAATCAATTTAAGCTCCAAGATGATTATTATAATAAGAATTTAAAAGATGTAGTAGATAAAATCAAAGGAAATTCAGCAAGTGTAGATCCAATAAAGTCAAAAGAAATGGATGATTACAAGTTCCTTTTGAGTGTATGCAGGGAGCTTAATATAAAGCCATATATTATAACGCCTCCAATTAATGGCTGGTATACTGATTATTTAGGGCTAGATAAAGAAAAAAGAGATGAATATTACAATAAAGTAAAAACGCTAGCAGAAGAACAAAATATTGATGTTCTTGATTTAAGTGAAAATGATTATAAACAATATTTCTTAATGGATATAATGCATTTAGGTAAAGAAGGATGGTTGAATGTAAGTGAAGGAATTTATAAACACTTTGATGAAAAATAAAGATTTAAAAAGAACCATATTAGTATCAATGACGGTAGTATTAGCATTAATAATTTATTTCTTCTATTCATTAAATGATCTACCATTTGTATACAATCAGTTCTAAAATAATAGGGGGCAAAATTATGAGGATATTAGAAAGTATTGATAAATTTGCAAAAACAGAAAGAGTAGCAATCAGATGTCTAGGAAATGAACTTAAGTATAAAGAACTGAAAGACTATTCAAATAAAGTAGCAACGTACCTTTTAGAAGAATTTAAGGAAGATAGAACACCTATAGTTATCTATGGAAATAAGGAAAATGAGATATTACCTTTAATGATGGGTGCATTAAAAGCTGGAAGAGCTTATGTACCAATAGATATATCTTTTCCAAGAGATAGAATAGAGCAAATAATAACAGAAGTTAATCCCAAAGTTATATTTAATTGTACAAACAACATTATAAGTATAGATAATATTCCAGAGTTAAATTTAGTTGCAATAAAAGAAATTTTCAATAGTAATCATGCTATATCAGTAACAAAGAATGATTGGGTGACAGATGAAGATAATTGTTATATATTATTTACATCTGGTAGTACTGGAAAGCCTAAAGGCGTTCAAATAAATAAAAGAAATCTTGATTCATTTATAACTTGGTTTGAAAAAGATACCTATATTGATGAGACTTCAACAGTCATGTTAAATCAACCAGCATATTCTTTTGATCTATCTGTAGTACCATTATATCTTGGATTATGCAATGGGAAAACTTTATTTAGCTTAGATAAGAGCACATTACAAGATTTAGGTGAAATGTTCGATGCATTAGTTGCATCAGATGTAGATTGTTGGGTATCGACACCTACATTAGCTGATATCTGCAATAAATTTGATGATTTCAATAGCAAATTCATGAGTAAGATATCAAAATTTATATTTATAGGAGAAGTGCTTACTAAGAATACAGCAAAAACTCTAATGGAAAAATTCCCGAAGGCTAAGATCATAAATGCTTATGGACCAACAGAAGCAACTGTAGCCATCTCTGTAATTGATATAACAAAGGAAATGTTAGAGGATAAAAAACCACTACCTATAGGAATTCCTATTGCTAATTGTGAATTAAGTATAGAAGATGAAGATGGGAATAAATTAAAAGATGGCGAAAAAGGAGAGCTTGTTGTAGTTGGTGATAGTGTAAGTAGAGGGTATCTTAATAATCAAGAGATGACGAGCAAGGTTTTCTTTAAAACCAATGATAATAAACAAGGTTATAAAACAGGAGATTTAGCTTATTATGAGAATAAGATATTATACTATTCTGGAAGAAAAGATTTTCAAATAAAGCTAAATGGATTCAGGATTGAAATTGAAGATATAGAAAACAATTTAAGAAAAGTGGAGAATATAAATAATGTAGCAGTACTTCCCGTATTTAATAATGAAAATAAGATCTCTCATTTAATAGCATTTATAGTTTTGAACAAAGAAAATGATTTATCGAATTTAAAAAATTCAATGATAATAAAAGAAGATGTTAAAAAGTTTATACCATCATATATGATTCCAAGAAATATTAAGATTTTAAAGAGATTTCCTTTAAATGTTAATGGAAAGATTGATCGAAAGAAACTTATGGAAGATTTAAAATCATGTTAACCCAATACGGAGATTATTTTTATTTATATATATTAATTATTTCTTTAATACCAGCAATTATTCTAGGAATATTAGCAAAGCCTATTAAGTATTATGGACTGTTTCTATCAGTTATAATGATAATGGCTATTATAGGATTTAGGGTTGATGATATAAGTATCAATTTGCTTTCTACAAGAAGCATATATGATACCTTACAAAATAGTAGGATACAAATTATACTGTTTCTAATGTTTTTAATAGGGGAAATAATATTAATTAAAGGGTATTTTGAGATTAGAAAGAAGACTGACAATAAGTATTTATATTATTTAGTATTATTCTGCTCAATGATACCAGTAATAATTTTAAAAGTAACACCATTAACTAAATTAGGAACAATAGGATTTATAGGTCTGTCATATCTTAATTTCAAAGCGATACAAATGATTATTGAAATATATGATGGTGCGATATCAGAGCTTAGCATTTTAAAGACTTTATATTTCTTTATATTTTTTCCAACATTAAGTTCTGGTCCAGTGGATAGGTCAAGAAGATTTAATGAAGATTTAGAAAAAAAGATAAATAGAAAAGAGTACATAAACGATTATTTGATTTCAGGATGTGAACATATATTTAGAGGAATTCTATATAAGTATGTAATTTCATCACTTATAAGTGCATTGTGGATGAGTAAAATTCCAGCAGAAATCACATTTTTAAATTCATTAAATTATATGTATGCTTATAGCTTATATTTATTCTTTGATTTTGCAGGATATAGTGCCTTTGCAGTAGGAACAAGTTATATTATAGGAATTAAAGTACCAGAAAACTTTAATAAACCCTTCTTAAGTAAGGATATGAAAGAATTCTGGAATAGATGGCATATATCATTGTCGAAATGGTTCGGAGATTATATATATTCAAGATTTGTTTTAAACAGTATGAGAAAAAAGAGATTTAAAAATAGAATAATTGCTTCTTATGTAGGTCAAATGATAACAATGGGTATTATGGGACTTTGGCATGGATTAGAAGTGTTTTATATTATATATGGTTTATATCAAGGTGCAGCATTAGTATTAACGGATATGTATCAACGAAAATCAAAGTTCTATAAAACTCATAAAAAAGAGAAATGGTTTGGATACATTCAAATAGTAATAACATTTCACATAGCCTGTTTTGGGTTATTAATATTTTCGGGATATTTATTTAATAAATAGGAGGAATTAAAATGGAAGAAAAAGTATTAAACATGTTAATAGAGGTTACTGGAAGTGATGATATCGCTGAAGAAAAAGACACAGATCTATTTGAAGCAGGATTACTTGATTCATTAGGAATCATAGAAGTATTACTAAAAATTGAAGAGATTTTTGCCTTGAGATTACAACCAACTGACTTGGAAAGAAAAGATATGTCTACAGTTAATAATTTAATAGCATTTTTACAAAGTAAAATTTCATAATATATTGAATATTATATACTAGAAGAATATAATAAAATGGAATGGTTAAACATTCCATTTTATTATATATAGAATTATAAAAAAGAATAGTAGTCGAAATCCTTCTGCCGTTGATAGTGATATTTACGATTAAAGAGAAGTATGTGACTATTGAATATATAAAGAGGTTATGAAGAGATGAAAAAAATAATAAATTTTTTAATACCGATAATAATATCAATCTCAATTGCTATTATAGTTACATTTATGATAAATACAACATTAGATAGAAAATTATCGAGTTTAATTAAAGAAAAAGATGTTTCCTTAATTGGGAACAAATATGGAGATACAGTTAAAGATAAAAGTGCATTAGATAAAACTCTGTTATCTAATGAAGGGACTTTATTTTTACTAGGATCATCTGAGATGGGGGTACAAGTTCCTCAGAATTCAATTAATATGTTTCCATTTAAGGGTGCTGAATATAGGATAAGCTGTTTTGGTAGAGCATATTCTCAAGACTTACAACAAGCAAGTTATTTAGGTTCGGGAAATATAAAAGAAAAGCAGAAAGTAACTCTTTTACTTTCTGCTCAATGGTTTGAAGATAAAGATGCAATAGAACCAGCTAACTTTTCTGTTAACTTTTCAGATACGGAGTTTTATAAATTTTTAAATAATCCTAAAATAAGTGAAGAAAATAAACAATATTATTGTGAGCGTATATACACAATGCTAAATAAAGCTAAAAAATATCCAGCAGAAGCCTTTTATGCTAGATTATATTGTAAGCCAACAATATTAAAAAAATCGGTGAAACTAATATTTGAACCTTATTATAAAATAAAAGAATATCTATTAGATACTCAAGATAAAGCATTACTATACGAAGAGATAAAGGATTTGCCTTCTAAAAGCGATAAGCAAGAATTAAAAGAAATTGATTGGTCTAATGAGTATGAGAAAATTAAACAAAACGATAATAAAAGTACATTTACAAATGAATTCCATTTAGACGATAAATATTACAAAAGTCACCTAATGGATTTGGCTAAAACTAAAGGAATATCAAAGGATGAAAATCCTGCTCAATCAAAAGAAATTGATGATTATAAATTTTTATTAAGTGTTTGCAAAGAGCTTAATATAGAACCATATGTTATTTTATTACCAGTTAATGGATGGTATTATGATTACGTAGAACTTCCTAAAGATAAAAGAGATAAATATTATGATAAAGTAAAAAAGATAGCAGAAGATAATAAAGTTGAAGTTCTTGATTTGCAACAATATGAATATAAAGAAGGATTTTTAATGGATCCTAAACATTTAGGAGAAGAAGGGTGGCTGAAAGTAAGTGAAGAAATTTATAAACATTTTAACAAATAATAAATTATTAAATAGAACAGCAATATTAACAGTATTTTTTGTGGCAGTTTTAATAGTATATTTCTTTTATTCAACATCTGATTTACCTTTCGTATATAGTGAATTTTAATAGCAAAAATATAATTTCTATTTAAATACTAAGAATCATGATATAACTATCCAATATTATCAGAAAAATACCTATGGAGGAACTAAAATGATATTAATTCAATATGGTGATTATTTTTATTTGTATGTATTAATAATTGCTTTAATACCGGCTATTATTTTGGGATTATTAGAAAAACAGATTAAGTATTATGGTGCTTTTATATCAATTCTAATGATAATATCAATAATGGGAATAGGTAAGATATTTCCATTATTTCTACTAACAGAAATCACATTAATCAAAGTATACTCTATCTTAAGAAAGAAAACGGATAATAAGTATTTATATTATTTTGTTTTATTTTGTTGTATGTTACCAGTAATTATTTTCAAGTTAAGTGCTATAACACTTGAAAGAAGCTTAGGATTTATAGGCCTTTCATATCTTAATTTTAAAGCTATACAAATGATTATTGAAATATATGATGGAGCCATTCAAGATGTAAGTATTTTAAGAACATTATATTTCTTTTTATTTTTCCCAACATTGACAGCAGGCCCTATTGATAGATCCAGAAGATTTGAAAATGATTTGGAAAAGAAAATAAATAGAAAAGAATATATATATGATTATTTAAATTTGGGTATAAAACGTATAATAAGAGGAATAGTTTATAAATTTATTATAGCTAATTTAATTAATGCATTATGGATGAGTAAAATTTCTACTGATGTAACCTTTATAAATTCTTTAAATTATATGTATTCATATAGCTTATATCTATTTTTTGATTTCGCAGGGTATACAGCATTTGCAGTAGGGACAAGTTATATATTAGGTATAAGAATGCCAGAGAACTTTAATAAACCATTTTTAAGTAAAGATATGAAAGAATTTTGGACTAGATGGCATATATCATTATCCAAATGGTTTGGAGATTATATATATTCAAGATTTGTATTAAATAGTATGAGAAATAAAACATTTAAAAATAGGATTGTGGCTTCTCATATAGGACAATTATTAACAATGTTTATTATGGGGGCATGGCATGATTTAAAATGGTATTATATAATATATGGACTCTATCAAGGACTAGCATTAGTAATCACAGATATATATCAACGAAGATCAAGATTCTATAAAGCACATAAAAAGCAAAAATGGTTCCAATATGTACAAATAGTAGTGACATTCCATATAGCATGTTTTGGTTTATTATTATTTTCAGGATATTTATATAATAAGTAGTACCGGATTTTACTGTAATACATATTTGATGCTACATATAATTAATAAAATAGAGCAAAATAAAAATAATATATAAATATAAATAGAAATTGGTGATTAAATGAGATATATAAATTTTAAATTAGGACAGAAGTCAAAATTATTATTACATCTTATAGTTAAGATTAAAAAAGATGATGTATTCGCATTAGCATCTCAACTAGCATATTATCTAATGCTATCATTTTTCCCATTTATGTTATTTTTAATGACATTAGTTGGATTTAGTAAATTAAGATCAGTTCAAATATTAGAAGCATTAAGTGTTGTACTACCTAAAAGCATATTGGAATTAACGCAATCAACAATAACGGAAATATTTGATAATCAAAATAAAGGATTATTAGGAATATCTCTTTTATTGATGATATGGACATCGTCATCTGCTTTTAAAGCTGTAATTAAAGGGATAAATAAGGCTTATAATATTAAAGAAAATAGATCTTTCATTAGAGTTTCAATAACTTCTATGATTGGAATATTAGGTTTAGCGTGTATTATTATATTAGCATTAGCAACGATAGTATTTGGAAATGTCATAGGTGAATATCTTAAGAATGCTCAATCATTTTATAAAATAATATTAATTATTTGGAATATATTCAGATATTCATTTATATTTATTGTTATGATATTAATATTTGCAATTATTTATAGATTTGCACCAACTGAAAAGCTTACATGGAAAAAAGTAATTCCAGGTTCTATATTTAGTACAGTAGGATGGATATTAATATCTTCTATGTTTTCATTTTACATTGATAATTTCAATAATTACTCTAGATTCTATGGAAGCCTTGGTGCTGTATTTATACTTATGACATGGTTATTTTTGATATCTCTAATATTTATTTTAGGCGTAGAAATAAATTTTGTAATAGAGGAAATTAAAAATAAAATATATTTATTTTAAAATTAATTCTTAATTTAAGTGAATATAAATTACCGAAATGGATATAAATTTAGAAGAAAAATTATTCAGGAGGTAGAATATGAATAAAATAGTACTATTAGGACGATTAGTTAAGGACCCTGAACTAAGGCATACTGAAAATGGTGATAAAATTTATACTAAATTTACAATTGCTGTACAGAGAAACTTTAAATTACCTGATGGAATGAGAGAAGCAGATTTTATACCAATTAAAGTTTGGGGCAAAAAAGCTGAAGTTATAGTTAGATATATGAAAAAAGGGAGTCTAATTACTTTGAGCGGTAGACTTAGAACAGGTAGCTATGACGATAAGGATGGAAATAGAAAATATATATCAGAAGTTATAGCAGAAGATTTTAAATTTCTTGAAAACAAGAGAACTCAAGCAGAAGCTTTAGACAATTAATAATTTATATATGATATAATGTAATGTATACTTTAATTATATTATATTATATCATATTATTTATTTACTATATGACGAATAAATAATATGAAAACTAATTTACTAAATAAAAATATATAAGATTGTATTTATGAATAAGTGTGTTATAATAATGATGTAAACGATATCGAAATTATATTTTTCAATTATGGTTAAACAAAAAAGGGGTTAATGGTTAAACAAAAAAAGGTTATGAGGTAAAAAAAGAGCTATTAGCTCTTTTTTTATTGCCCGAAGATGTTGTTTTATATTAATAAATAAAATATATAGTGATTTTTATAAAACTAACATTATCATACTTTCGACAAATAATATTTCAAGTATTAGAAATTTAAGCATCTATTATGATGTAAAGGCTAAAGGAAGATCTTTTATTGTCAATAAAAAAATTACAAATTTTAAAACAAGGGACATGCTTTGACAATTTATTGATATATTATGTGATAGCATAGTATCTAAAGAATAATTATTAATAAAGGGGTTGAAAGGGTATGAACGTAGTTGAAGAATACACAATTATTAATAGTGATACGGATGTGGAATTTAGATATTTTTACAGACTCATAAAAAAAGATTATAAGGGAGCAACAGCATATGGAATTGAAATTGAAAGAAAGGATTATGTAGATTTAAGAAATATAAATTTGGAGAGGGAGAGGATAGATATGATTTCAATTCATAGGCATAAGGCAACACAATTACTTATTAAATTATATAATAATGTAGTATCTCCATTACATTTAATTGATATTGCAGGTAGTTATGCAGATGAACATGCGTACGAGTTTGATGCTGTAACATGTGAAAAGGTTATAAATTAATATGAAAGTATGGCAACAATTAATTTTTACGCTAGTATATGGTAAGATATTACTAAGCGAGGCGATAAATTATGATTATTGGAATTGGTACTGATATAGTAGAAATTAATAGGATAGAAAAGATAATGATGAGGACAATTAATTTTATCGAAAAATCATTTACTGCTAATGAAATTGAGTATTTTAAATTAAAAGGGTTAAGAGGTAATACAATAGCTGGAAATTTTGCAGCGAAAGAGGCAATTAGTAAGGCTATAGGAACAGGATTTAGAGGGTTTGGATTGCAAGATATTGAAATATTAAGAGATGAATTAGGTAAGCCAATTGTGAATCTGAGTGATAAAATCTATAAATTATTAGATATAAAAGACTTTAATATGTATGTTAGTATTTCACATAGTAAAGAAAATGCAATAGCTTATGCAGTCATGGAGGTAATATAATGTTCGAAATTTTTTCAGCTCAAAAATGCAGAGAAATGGATAAACAGACTATTAATAATATAGGTATTCCTGGAATAATACTTATGGAGAATGCGTCAATAGCTATTTTTAAGGATTTACTAGATAAAGGTGATTCATTTCTAATACTGTGTGGAAGGGGGAACAATGGAGGGGATGCTTTAGCATTATGCAGACATTTAATATTGGAAGGTAAAAAAGTAAAGGTTTATATTATAAGTAAAGAAAAAAATTATACAGATGATTTCAAGATTAATTTGAATATATTAGAAAATATACTTGATGAAAAGAATATATTGTTTATAAGATCAGAAGAGGATATAGATAAGAATATAATTGAGGATATTAAAGATTATGATATATTAGTTGATGGAATTTTTGGTATCGGACTTAACAAAGATTTAACGGGGATATTTAAGATAATTATAGAATATATAAATATACATGCAAAGTTCATAGCATCAATTGACATTCCATCAGGTCTAGATTGTGACTCAGGAATTGAGAGAGGTGTAGCAGTACATGCTGATATTACTTATACATTTGAAGTTATTAAACAAGGATTCTTAAATTATAAAGCAATTAATTGTGTAGGAAATATTAAGATATTAAAAATAGGGATACCGGAGCATATAAAAAAAATAAACTCTGAAAAATTTTATATTTTAGAAAAACATGAATATAAACAATTAATTTCTAAAAGGCATGTTTATGGTCATAAAGGAAATTATGGTAGAGCATTAATTGTAGCAGGAAGAACAGGATTTACAGGGTCGGCCTTCATTACGACAGAGTGTACAGTTAGAGCAGGCGCTGGATTAACTACATTGATATGCAATGAAGAGGTTCAAGCTGCACTATCAAGCAGATTGATAGAAGCAATGACATTAAATTGGGATAATAATTTAATAGATATTATAAAAAGTGCGAATTCCATCGCTTTTGGACCTGGAATTGGAATCGGAGATAGAGAAGAAAGATTATTGGAGCAAGTTATAAAAAATAGTACATGCCCAATTGTGATTGATGCAGATGGAATAACTCTGATTGAAAAAAATAAGTATCTGTTAAATAAGTTAAAAGGGAGAGCAATCATCACTCCTCATCCAGGTGAAATGGCACGGTTTCTAGGAATAACTGTTGAAGAAGTGGAATCAAACAGAACTAATATAACAAAAGATGTTGCAAAAAAATATGGAATAGTTGTTTTGTTAAAAGGTTATAATACTGTGATTTCAAATGGCAAAGATACTTATATAAATCCAACTGGAAATAGTAAAATGGCATCAGGGGGGATGGGAGATGCATTGACAGGAATAATAAATGCATTTCTTTCACAAGGGGCTAAGTTAGAACAAGCGGCTCTTTTAGGTGCATATGTTCATGGGAATATAGCTGATAGATTAGCAACATATGTTTACATAGTAAATGCAAGGGATATTATAAATGAACTGCCGAAAGAAATTAATGATATTATTAGTTAGCGTATTCAAGATATACATAGTATCTTTGACTTATTATTTTCTTTCATATACCTTAAATAAGAATAAAAGCCCAGAGATTTTCATAAATAGTAATAATGTAGTAATAAATCTTTGGAGGGGTTATGAATTTAAAGAAACTTCTATTTAATAAAAAAGTAATAATGTCTATTTTAGTTTTCGTTCCAATATTTGCAATTTTATTAGTTATTATATGTAGGCATGCGATTATGCCTTCAAATGAAGATGTAATAAATGAATTAAAGAATACCAAATATTATAGTAGTAAAGTCGAATATGTATTCCACAATTCAAAATCACAATTCGAAGAAAATACAATTCAATATTATAGTCGTGATATAGGATCAAGAATAGAATTCAAAGATGGAAATGAGAGAGTTAAAGTTTATAAAGGTGGAGAAATTAAAGTAGAAGGAAGCCAAGATGAGGAATATATTCTAGATAAAGATATAGATATGATATATCCATTAGCATTTATAGAGAATATATTATCAAATCCACAAATTGGTGAGATTAAAGAAGTTAAGTCAGAGTGGGGGGATGGGGTTTATATACAAGTAAACATGAAATATGATAACAAAAATAAACATCTAAATAAGGCTGAATTTTATATAGATAAAAATAAACAAGTTCCAGTTCTGCTAAAAATTTTAGATGATACTGATAAAGAAAGAATTGTAATAACTTATAAAGATTTTAAAAAAGAAAAAAATTTAAGTGATGATTTATTTTAAAACAAATAAATTTATTAAATATAAATCAAGCCAGAGTTAACATTAAAAAACGATATACTAAGTTTAAAGAATATTAGAAAGTACATATATAAGTTATGCGGAAATTTATGATAAAACAAAGGATTATCTATAACGTGACAAATAAGTAATACAAATCCTTTGACAAATTGACATAATTTGCAATATAATCATAGCTATAAGAACTTTTACTGCTATGGAGGCGAAAATATGTCGATAATTAATCTAAATAATATAAAAAACAAGAGAATGAAAACTATAAAAAAAAATAAAATTAAAAAAAGTAGTGGAATTATAGAGAAATCGTTAATACAATATATTAACGAAGGATTTTCAGCTGACTTTGAAAAGATAATGAAAAAAGGATATCAAGATATGGCTGAAATAAACTTAGAATATTCTAAATTAGGGTTTGAATATATGTTAGATGATGTTAATGAGTATGAGGCATGGATTTGCGGAGTGTGATTATTTAGAATGGCAAACATTGTGGTAAAAAGAGGGGAAATTTTCTATGCGGATTTAAGTCCAGTCATAGGATCTGAACAGGGCGGTATAAGACCTGTTATTATAATACAAAATGAGATTGGGAATAGATATAGTCCGACTGTTATTGTAGCAGCAATAACATCTCAAATAAATAAAGCTAAACTTCCTACTCATGTTGAGATTTCTTCAGAAGAATATGGGTTAAATAGAGATTCTGTTGTCTTGTTAGAACAAATAAGGACATTGGATAAGAGAAGACTAAAAGAAAAAATTGGACATATGACTGAAGCAGATATGAAGAAGGTTGATAAGGCATTAGCGGTTAGTTTAAATTTAAATGAACAAAAAAAATGATGGTTTTAATAAAGTAAAGGAGTAGTGTAAGTAGATAATATTTATGCTACTTCTTTCTGCCATAAGTTACTCTATATCATGAAATATACTACATACTATATCACATTTATAAATAATGTATATAAACATATATATTATTTATAAATGTACATGTCAAAAATCGAGTATACTATAAATGTGAAAATGAACTAATGACAGAAGAGGCTATGATGAATAATAAAATATATTATAGTAAGAATACAGGATGTAAAGCTTAGGAAATAGCGCAATATCCTGTATTTTTTATTATTGAATAATCAAAAATAAACAAGGAAAACTATGAAAGAAAGTTTAGTCTGAATAAAAATAAAAGGGGAATATAAAATGAAAATATCAAAATTCAAGGGATATATAATAATAACATTAGGAATAATTTTAGTCGCGATATCAGTAGAATATTTCTTCGCACCTAACAAGATAGCAGCAGGCGGAGTGACAGGTGCAGCTATAGTTATAAATGAAATTATGCCTAATCTATCAGTAGGAATAATAACATTAGTTTTAAATTTAGCACTATTTATAGTTGCATTTATGTTTATTGATGGAAATTTTGGGATAAAAACAGTTTATGCTAGTCTAGGATTATCCGTAATGATATGGGGAATAGAAAAGTTCTTAAATCCAATAGCTATTACTAATGATTTAATAATGGCGACTATTTTTGGAACCTTAATTTCAGCAGTTGGAATGGCACTTATATTTAATGAAAATGCATCAACTGGAGGAACTGATATATTGGCCAAAATACTAAATAAATTCTTTCACTTAGATATAGGAAAATCACTATTAGTTGTTGATTTTATAATAACTTTTGCAAGTATATTAGTATTTGGAATAGATAGAAGCTTATATGCAATGTTAAGTGTAATATTACTTGGATTAATAGTTGATAGGTTAATAGAAGGACTTAATGTATGCAAAAGTATATTTATTATAAGCAAAAAAAATGACGAAATAAGTAAGTATATAATATACTCACTAGATCGTGGATGTACATTTTTAAATGGAGTAGGAGCATATACAGGAGAAGCGAACAATATACTGTATGCAGTTGTAAGTAGAAGTCAATTCATAAAGCTAAAGAAGGTTATAAAAGAGATAGATCCTGAAGCATTCATAACAGTTGGAGAAGTTCATGAAGTATTAGGAGAAGGATTCAAGGATATAAAACAAGATTAAATATAAATAATAGCTTTATATTTAATAAATTTGTATAACATTAGGAAGTATTCTTATGTTATAATTAAATTTGTAGGTTTTGCAATTAATTTGCAAGATAGAGGGATAAAGAAGGAGTGTTCAAGTATGATCGAATTTAGAGGAATATCTAAAATTTATGATAATAATGTAAAAGCTTTATCAGATATTAATGTTGAGATAGAATCAGGAGAATTTGTGTTTTTAGTAGGACCAAGTGGATCAGGTAAATCTACTTTTATAAAAATGCTTTTAAAAGAAATTGAGCCTACTAATGGAAAAATAATAATTGGAGACAAGGAGTTATCAACTATTAATAGAAAACAAGTGCCCTATTACAGAAGAAAGATAGGAATGGTGTTTCAAGATTTTAGATTAATACCAACCCTTAATATATATGAAAATGTTGCATTTGCAATGAGAGTTGTAGAAGCATCACAAAAAGATATTAGGAGAAGAGTTCCAATGGTATTATCTTTAGTCGGATTATCTCATAAATATAAAATGTTCCCAAATGAATTATCAGGAGGAGAGCAACAAAGAGTTTCACTAGCAAGAGCACTCGTAAATAACCCATCTGTATTAATTGCAGATGAGCCTACTGGTAACTTAGATCCAGATACAGCTAGAGAGATAATGTTATTGCTTGAAGACATTAATAAAGCTGGAACTACTATTTTAATGGCTACTCATGCTAAAGAGATTGTTAACTATATGAAAAAAAGAGTTATAGCCATTGAAAGAGGAGAAATTATTAGAGACGAGAAGAGAGGTAAGTACGAAGATGAAAATTAATACTATTACACAGTTCGTTAAAGATGCATTTACAAGTTTGAAGAGAAATAAAACTATTAGTATTGCTTCAATAATAACTGTTCTTATAACTTTTTTTGTTTTAGGAATATTTATGTTGGTCGCTAATAATATAAATAAAGGAATTAATAATGTTCAAAATAAAGTAGAACTTAAAATTTTCCTTCAAGATGATATAAAACTAATTGATCAAAGAGAAATTGAGATGAAATTGAGAGAATTTGATGGAGTTAAAGATGTGGTATATGAATCAAAAGAAGAAGAATATAAGGATTTTCAAACTACTACAAATGAAAATGAGGGACTACTAAAAGGATATACATTACAAAATAATCCTTTTTCAGCATCATTTACAGTGAAATTAGACTCACCAGAATATTCAGCTGCTGTAAGCGAAGGAATAAAAGATCTTAGTGGTATTGAGAGCATTGGAGGGCAACAGGAATTAGTTGATAAAATAATAGCTATTGTAAATGGCTTAAAAGTAGTTGGCTTTGGATTATTTGCAATATTAGTAGGTGTTTCAATTTTCTTAATAATGAATACAACAAAATTAACTGTATTTTCAAGAAGAAGAGAAGTCGGGATTATGAAATTTGTAGGGGCTACTGATTGGTTTATTAGATGGCCATTTGTCATAGAAGGTATGGTAATAGGACTAATTGGAGCAGCTCTATCCTGTGTAGCATTATTCATTGCGTATAATGCATTAGTCAAATGGATTGCCTCACAATTAGTATTTATAAGTCTTGTACCAACAGCGTATATTTTAACTCAATTATCATGGCAATTTCTAATTGGTGGAATTTTAGTTGGTGGAATTGCTAGTATAATCGCATTAAGGAAGTTTTTGGCAGTATAATTTTTGCAAATAAGTATAAAGATAAAGACTATAAGAATAAAAACTAAATCTAATACCTCATAGCTAATATAATAACCTTACATGATAATCAGATTTAATCTATAAAGATGTTTATTTAGATTATATGTATAATACATGTGGAAGGAAGTCTTTATAGGTGAAGGAATCAAAAAAATATATATTTGCAAATCGTAAAACAAGAAGAATAATTTTAATGCCAATAATTTGTTCGATAATAATTATTATTGGTATATCTTTCTTTATAGGAAATTATGTGGCAACTAAAGGTATATTTCTAGTAAAGACATCATCAGAAGTTAAAGGTGCAGCACAGCAAATCAATGATAAGAGTAAATATTCAGCACTTTTTACAGTTAGGGATAAACTTATCGAAAAATTTGATGGTGAGATTGATGATAATATTCTCTTGGAAGGTGCTATTAAAGGGATGACAAATTCGTTAAATGATCAATATACTGTATTCATGAATGAAAAGGAATTTGATAATTTAATGAAACAAAGTAATGGTAGCATTACAGGAATAGGTGTTACTGTAAGCCCAAAAGATAACAAGATAACAATTATGTCTACGATTAAAGATTCACCAGCGGATAAGGCTGGATTATTAGGCAATGATATAATTCAAAAGATAAATGATGTGGATGTATCTGGAGATGATCTTCAAAAGACAGTATCTATGATTGCAGAAGCTAATAACACGGAGATAAAGTTAACTATTAAAAGAGCTGATTTAGATGAATTTGATGTTAAAGTGGTACCCGAAAAGGTAAAGATAAAATCTGTAGAAGGCAATATGATCAGCTCATCCATCGGATATATTCGTATAAAGACTTTCATGAATGAGAATACAACAGAGGATTTTAAAACTACTATTGAAGATCTAAAAACTCAAGGAATGAAAGGAATAGTATTGGATTTAAGAGAAAATCCTGGTGGGTTACTAACAGAAGCTGTAGGAGTTGCGTCTCAATTTATACCAAAAGGAAAAATAATAACTTATACTATTGATAAGTATGATAACAGAAATGAGTCGCTATCAGTTGGTGGAGTTGCAGAAGGAATACCTCTAGTTGTCCTAGTCAATAAACAAAGTGCTAGTGCTTCAGAAGTTGTTACAGGAGCCTTAAGAGATTATGAAGTCGCAACGACTATAGGGGAAACAACCTTTGGAAAGGGAATAGTGCAACAATCAATTAAATTTGGTGATAATATTGGTGGACTTAAAGTAACTATTTCTAAATATTATACTCCAAATGGTGAAAATATTCATAAAAAAGGAATAACACCAAACTTTGAAGTCACAACGCCAATAGGAATAGATGAAGATGGATACGATAGAAATACAGATGCACAACTAAATTTATCAATACAAAAAATAGAGGAAAAGATGCAATAGGGGGAAACAAAATGAATTTGTTAACATATACATTAAAGAATGTAGCAGGTGCAATAATAACTCCCCCATTAGTATTTTTTTTAATTACTTTAGCAGTAATGTTGCATCTTAAAAATAGAAAAATAATAGCCATGCAAAAATTAATTTTAGGAGGTAGTGTAAATTCGTCTATTGAACTTACACTATCTCAACTTGTTTTAGGGATTATAGCAGGAAGTATAGGGAGTTTAATTCTTACCAGTTTAGGGGTAGTTTTTAGTTGGAATTCAGGAATTGCATATTTGTTTGTTATATCTATAATATTAATGTTTGTAAAGCCAAGATTAATATGTTTTTCTTATTCTGCAGCTATTTTAGGAGCTATATGTATTTTAATTAAATTGATAAGTATATTTGTACCAGAATTAAAAAATAGTACAATCTTAAATATCGATATATTTTCTTTAATGATATTTGTAGGTGTTTTTCATATTATTGAAGGCATATTAGTACTTATTGATGGTGATAGGGGAGCAGTTCCAATATTCACGAATAAGAATGGAAAAATTTTGGGTGGGTATGCATTAAAGAGATATTGGGTGTTACCTATAGCAATAATGATTGCAGTAAATATGAATAATCCATCACGGATCTATACTGCAGAAGTTATACAAAATCCAAATTGGTGGCCATTAATAAAGTCATCTTCAGCACTCAGTTTAATAGCAAGCAGTGTGATCTCGATATTTCCATTTTATGCAGTATTAGGGTATTCTTCAATTACATTTACAAGAAGTAAAAGAGAAAAAGCGATTTCATCAGGATATCATATATTAATTTATGGGATAACTTTAATTATCATAACTCAATTTGCTAGATTCGGGATTCTGGGTGAAATAGTAGTTGTATTTTTTGCACCACTTGCACATGAATTTATGTTAAAGCTTCAAATAAAAAGTGAAGAAAAAAGAAAACCGAAGTTTATAAGTGATGAAGATGGATTAATGATTTTAGAGATTTCAACAGATTCACAACTTAAAGAGTTTGGTCTTGATATTGGAAGTAAGCTTCTATTAGTAAATAATAAAAATATTAATTCACAGGCAGAACTTTGTTCTATGCTAAAGGAGAACCTATACAATACAGTTCTTAAGGTTAAAGATTCAAAAGGAACTATAAAAGAAATACAATTTAGGCATAATAGAAATGCTAGATTTGGTGTGTTATTAGTACCTAGAAATGTAGACAATGAAGATGTCATATCAGTTAAGGATAGTAGTTTTAAAAATGTTTTGAGAGAACTTAGGAATTCAGAATATAAGGAAAAATATAAAGATAAAGAAGATAAAGAAGATAAAAATAATAAATTATAAGTTCTATTCTTAAAATTTAATAACGATAATTGATATAAAGTGGCATAGCCACTTTTTTTATTTAATGACTTATAATATTTATATAAGTATAATAATCGAAATTGAGATACAAAGTATGGATATTAGATTTTCTTAATTTAAAATAGAAAATAAAGAAATATATATGATGAAAACAGAGAATAATAATAATATATATTATTATTTGTTGACTTAATAGTTAAGGAAAAGTAAAATATATATATAATACGAATGTCTGTTCGAGAAGGGGGCAATATAATGGGAGAATTTAAAATACATTCTAAATTTAAACCTACAGGAGACCAGCCACAAGCTATTGATAAATTAGTAAATTCAATAAGGAATAATAATAAAGGGCAAACTTTATTTGGAGTAACTGGTTCGGGAAAAACATTTACTATGGCAAATATTATAGAAAAATTGCAAAGACCTACTATAATCTTAGCTCATAATAAAACTTTAGCAGCACAGTTATGTTCAGAATTCAGAGAATTCTTTCCTGATAGTATAGTTGAATATTTTGTATCTTATTATGATTATTATCAGCCAGAAGCATACAAACCTCAAACTGATACATTTATAGAAAAAGATGCATCTATAAATGATGAAATAGATAAACTAAGGCATTCGGCTACTTCAGCTCTTTTTGAGAGAAGAGACGTAATAATTGTTGCATCTGTCTCTTGCATATATGGATTAGGTAATCCAGATGAGTATAAGAAATTAACCATAAGCCTTCGAACTGGAATGGAAAAAGAAAGAGATGAAGTTATAAAAAGACTCATAGAAATCCAGTATGAAAGAAATGATATAGACTTTTCAAGAGGAACGTTTAGAGTTCGAGGAGATACTTTAGATATAATTCCAGCATCCTATTCAAATAAGGGAATTAGAATTGAATTCTTAGGAGATGAAATTGATAAAATAAGAGAATTCGATGTATTAACAGGAAGTATTCTTGGAGAAAGAAATCATGTAGCCATAACTCCTGCCTCCCACTTTGCAACTTCTAGGGAAACTATTGAAAAATCAATTGGAAAAATCGAAGGGGAATTAGAAGAAAGACTTAGAGAACTTAATTCTCAAGACAAACTTTTAGAGGCTCAAAGAATAAGACAAAGAACTAACTTTGATATTGAGATGATAAAAGAAATGGGATATTGTAGTGGAATAGAAAATTATTCAAGAATATTGGATGGCAGATCACCCGGAACACCGCCTAAAACTTTAATAGATTATTTTCCAGAAGATTTCTTAATGTTTATTGATGAAAGTCATGTAACATTACCTCAAGTTAGAGCAATGTATGCAGGAGATAGATCGCGAAAAAATACTCTAATTGATTATGGATTTAGACTCCCATGCGCATATGATAACAGACCACTAAAATTTGAAGAATTTGAAAAGAAAATTAATCAGGTAGTTTTTGTAAGTGCAACTCCAGCTGCTTATGAAATAGATCATTCGGAAGAAATTGCTGAACAGATTATAAGACCCACAGGACTGTTAGATCCTGTAATAATTATAAGACCAATTAAAGGACAAATAGATGATCTATATGGGGAAATCAATAAAACTAAAGAACTTGGATTTAGGACATTAATAACGACTTTGACTAAGCGGATGTCAGAGGATTTAACTAAATATTTAATAGAACTTGGCGTAAAGGCTACTTATATGCATTCAGATATAGATACTCTTGACAGAATTAAAATTATAAGAGATCTAAGGCTTGGAGAATATGATGTATTAGTTGGAATAAATCTTTTAAGAGAAGGTCTAGATATACCAGAGGTAGCTCTAGTTGCCATTTTAGATGCTGATAAGGAAGGATTTTTGAGATCAGAAACATCATTGATACAGACTGTAGGAAGGGCAGCAAGAAATTCAGAAAGTAAAGTAATAATGTATGCAGATAAAATAACAAAATCAATAGATAAAGCCCTAAAAGAAACAGAAAGAAGAAGAACTATACAAAAGGAATATAACAAGAAAAATGGGATAACTCCAACAACAATAATTAAGGATGTAAGAGAAATTATAGAAGCTACAAAGATTGCTGAAAAGGTTGAAGAATATAAGGCGGGAGATAATAAAAAAATTACTAAGAAGGAAAAAAATAAGCTGATAAAAGACTATACAGCAGAAATGCTTCTGGCTGCAAAAAATCTTCAATTTGAAAGAGCAGCTGAACTTAGAGATATTATTAATGAAATCAAAAATTAATAATCGACAATTTTTAATTGGCCACTATTAATTTACGGGAGGTTCATGTGATGAATGATAAAATAATAATAAAAGGTGCGAAAGTTAATAATTTGAAAAATGTCAGTTTAGAGATACCAAGAGACAAATTAGTTGTATTTACAGGATTATCGGGTTCTGGTAAATCATCTTTAGCTTTTGATACATTGTATGCAGAAGGACAAAGAAGATATATGGAATCTTTGTCTTCCTATGCAAGACAATTTTTAGGACAAATGGATAAGCCAAATGTTGAGTACATAGAAGGGTTGTCACCAGCGATATCGATAGACCAAAAGAGTACGAACAAAAATCCAAGATCTACAGTTGGAACAATAACAGAAATTTACGATTATTTAAGACTGCTATATGCAAGAGTTGGAACTCCACACTGTCCAAAGTGTGGAAAGGAAATTACTGCGCAATCTGTTGATCAAATTGTAGATAATATTATGAACTGTGGAGATAAAACTAAAATTCAGATATTATCACCTATAATAAAAGGCAGAAAAGGAACTCATGAAAAGACATTAGAACACATAAAGAGAAATGGATTTATAAGGGCTAGAATTGATGGAGAAATTTACGACTTAACTGAAGAAGAAGTAAAATTAGATAAAAATAAAAAACATAATATTGAAGCCGTTATAGATAGAATTGTTATAAAAGAAGGAATTGAAGGAAGACTTACAGAATCTATAGAAACATCACTAAAAATGGGAGAAGGGTTAGTAATAGCTAGTGTTATTGGCGGACAAGATATTTTATTTAGCGAAAACTTTGCCTGCGCAGAATGTGGAATAAGCATTGCTGAATTAGCACCTAGATTCTTTTCATTTAATGCTCCATTTGGGAAATGTGATCATTGTGATGGTCTTGGAACTTTAATTGAAATAGATGAGAAACTAGTAATTCCAAATAGAGAACTAAGCATTATGGACGGTGCTGTAGCTAGTTGGGGAAATGGAAGACTTAAAGAAGATTCATGGACTTATGCCATACTTCAAGCATTAGATAGAGAATATGGATTAGATTTAAATATACCTATAAAAGATTTTGATAAAAAACATATTGATTTACTTTTATATGGAACGAAAGGAAAGAAACTTAAAGTTGAATATACCAAAGATGGTGTTAGAGCAGTATATAATTATGCCTATGATGGAGAAATAAATTCTTTGAGTAGAAGATATAGAGAAACTAATTCAGATATGATAAAGAGTGGAATAGAACAATATATGAGTGATGACTTTTGCCCTAAGTGCAAGGGTGCAAGATTAAATGATGATGCTTTAGCAGTTACGGTTGGAGAAAAAAATATATTTGAATTCACAAGTATGTCAATAAGAGAAGAATTAGATTTTATAAATGGAATAGAATTTTCAAAAAAGAATAAAATTATTAGTGAACAAATTATAAAAGAGATTAAAAATAGATTGCAGTTTCTACTTGATGTAGGACTTGATTATTTAAGCTTAAGCAGAAATTCAGGAACCTTATCAGGAGGAGAATCACAAAGAATAAGACTTGCAACACAAATAGGTTCATCACTTATGGGTGTTCTATATATTTTAGATGAACCTAGTATTGGTTTGCATCAAAGAGATAATGATAGGCTAATACAAACTTTAAAAAAATTAAGAGATGTTGGAAATACAGTAATAGTAGTAGAACATGATGATGATACTATAAAGGAAGCTGATTATATTGTCGATATTGGACCTGGTGCTGGAGAACATGGCGGAGAAGTGGTAGTTGCTGGTACTCTTAATGAAATTAAAGCGTGTGAAAAATCAATAACAGGGCAATACTTAACAGGAAAGAAATCAATTAAAGTACCTGAAATAAGAAGACAAGGTAATGGACAAAATATAAAAATTATAGGAGCAAAAGAAAATAACTTGAAAAACATAAATATATCCATTCCACTCGCAACATTAACAGCAGTTACAGGTGTTTCAGGCTCTGGAAAAAGTACTTTAGTAAATGAAATACTTTATAAAGGATTAAATAGACTAGTAAACAAGAGTAAAAAGCCAGTGGGAAAACATAAAGAAATAATTGGACATGAAAATATAGATAAAATAATAGATATAAATCAAAGTCCAATAGGAAGAACACCACGTTCTAATCCTGCTACTTATACAGGTACATTTGATATAATAAGAGAACTTTTTTCACAAACTCAAGAATCTAAGATGAGGGGTTATAAAGCAGGAAGATTTAGTTTTAATGTTAAAGGTGGAAGATGTGAAGCTTGTTCTGGTGATGGAATCATAAAAATAGAAATGCAATTCTTATCAGATGTCTATGTACCATGTGAAGTTTGTAAAGGAAAAAGATATAATAGAGAGACACTAGACGTTAAATATAAAGGTAAAAATATAGATGATATCTTAAAGATGACAGTTGAAGATGCATTGAAATTTTTTGAGAATATACCTAGAATTGAAAATAAATTAAGAACATTAAATGATGTAGGACTTGGGTATATTAGATTAGGGCAACCATCAACTCAATTATCTGGTGGAGAAGCTCAAAGAATAAAATTGGCATCTGAATTATCAAAAAGAAGTACAGGAAAGACACTATACATATTAGATGAACCTACAACAGGATTGCATGTAGATGATGTTAGTAGACTAATAGAGATACTTCAAAGGTTAGTAGAGTCAGGAAATACCGTGGTTGTAATTGAACATAATTTAGATGTAATAAAATGTGCAGATTATCTAATTGATTTAGGACCAGAAGGTGGGGATAAGGGAGGAACTCTTATTAAAGCAGGAACACCAGAAGAACTGTGTAAAGTTCAACGATCATACACAGGAAAATATCTAAAGAATATCCTTAATTAGAAAATAAAAGTCTTTAAATATGTTAATAATAAGTGCTTTTTAATGTCATACTTGATTTTTTTGTTGTATAATCATTAATGAGGCATATTAAGAAAGATAACGACCAGTATTGGTGTCTATTTTGCATCCTTGGACAGTTATTTTTTCAGAGGCCTAAGAAACAGAAATAGATATTGAGGTGAAAAAATGAGTTTTTCAAAAATGATTGCTGGAATTTTTGGAGTAGTTTTTATTGTTATATTATATGTAATAATATACTATGCACTAAAGATAATGTATAGAGATGTTAAAAATGGTGGAAAGAAGAGAAGACCACCTGTAGCAAAAGGAAATTATGGATTAGAAATAATAAGGTCAGGAAATGGAAAAGATTTAAAAGATGGATCAATTATTCCTATAAGATCAGATTTGACAATCGGTAGAAAAGATGATAACTCGATTGTTTTATCAGACCAACATGTTTCTGGAAATCACGTCAAAATTGTAGTGAAAAATAATTTGTTATTTATAGAGGATCTAAACAGTACAAATGGGACTTATTTAAATGGAAATAAGATAAGTGGTAAAATGAAATTATCTAATAGAGATGAAATAAAGATCGGAACTGCAGTTTTTAAGATTTTAAGTTAAGGCATATTCAAAAAATAATAAGTTAATATGCGAGTGTATTTGTCTTAAGATAAAATATATTACATAATTGACTCATTATTTTCTTTAATAGGCCTAAAACATGAAAAAACAAATTAAGCTCAGTGGAAGGTATCTTCAACTGAGCTTTACAAAAAGTTAAGTACAGTTATTAGAGAAATATAAGTAAAGAGGTGATATGAATTGAAAATTAAGAAGGATGAGGTACAGTTATTAATTTTGACATACATTTTATGTATGGCCCTTTTTACTAATTTGGCTATATTGAAGGATCCTATGGATATGGGTGCAATATATATGGGTTTAATAGTATGCGTATTACTAACAGTTGCTCAGATTTTAATCAGAAAATTTTATCCACAAGGAGATAAATTTTTAATTATATTTGCATGTATATTGTCAGTTATAGGTATAGCTGTATTATATAGATTAGATACTAGTGTTGCAGTCAAACAACTGATTTGGTTTACTATAGGGATTATAATATTTATTGCTGTAGTAGTAGGGATTCCAGATTTAAGAGAATTTGCAAAATATAAAAAAGTATATTTAATTATAACTATTCTTTTTATGCCTATGGCCATAATTTTTGGAAAAGAAGTTTATGGGGCAACTAATTGGGTTATGATTGGAAGTATGGGATTTCAACCATCTGAGTTTGGTAAAATAAGTTTTGTGATTTATCTTGCAGCGGCACTTAAAGATTATGAAGATAAAAATAATATTATAGAAGATTTTAGACAGCTTTGGCAGCCTGCATTAGTGGTAATGTTTTCATTAGGATGTCTAGTTATGCAAAAAGATTTAGGGTCTGCTTTAATATTTTTTGGTATAGCGTTAACAATGGTTTATGTTACAACTGGGAAAAAGAAGTATGTGATAATTTGCTTTGCATTATTTATAATAGGATCATTTATTGCTTATAAGCTATTTGGACATGTAAGGCAAAGAATATTGATTTGGAGAAATCCATGGGGATTTCCAGATACAGATGGATATCAAATAGTTCAAGGCTTATATGCAATATCTTCAGGAGGAATGTTTGGATCAGGACTTGGAGAAGGTTATCCAGGATTTGTGCCAGTTAATACCTCGGATTTTATATTTGCAGTGATTTGCGAAGAATTAGGAATGGTATTTGGTCTTGGTATTATGATAATATATTTCCTATTTTTCTATAGAGGAATGAGAGCGGCATTTAGAGTTGAAGATAAATTTTCACAACTTAGCACAATAGGAATAAGTGCTATGATAGCTTGTCAAGTACTAGTTATAATAGGTGGAGTATTTGCAGTAATACCACTTACGGGGATTACATTACCACTTATTAGTTATGGTGGGTCGTCTATAATAAGTACATTCTTTGCGCTAGCAATACTTCAAAAGATATCAGAGGAGGGCTAAAAATTGAAAAATGTTTCTAATAGTATAAAACAAGTAATGGTAGTTTTTCTATTTTGCTTTGTAGCTCTTATCTCATATATTGCATATTTTCAAGTTTTTTCAGCACCTAATATAGCAGAGCAACCAGGAAATAAGAGACTTTGGGCAAACAGAAATGAAGTTTTAAGAGGAACTATATATGATAAAGACAAAAATCCACTGACAACAAGTGCAAGGGTAGATGCTCTGACCCAAAAAAGAACTTATGTTAATGGAGATTTATATGTTCATGCGTTAGGATATGTTGATCCGAGATATGGATTAACAGGTTTAGAAGCAAATTATGATAATGAGCTAATAACCTATAATAAGATTACAAATGACGTTTTAAACTTAGCAGAAGATTTTAGTATGGATAAATTAAAAGAAATGTTTCAAAATAGAAAAGAGGATGAAGTTAAGATTGGTAATGGGGTTATAACTACATTAGATGCTACACTTCAAAAAGTAGCATATGATGCTCTTGGAAATAACAAAGGAGCTGTAGTTGCATTAAATCCTAAAACAGGAGAAGTACTTGCAATGGTTTCAAGACCAACTTATAATCCAAATGACTTAGAGAATGCAATGAAATCGGCTAATGCAGGCACAGCAGATAACAGCCCACTCATAAATAGAGTAACTTCTGGACTTTATCCTCCAGGGTCAACGTTTAAGACTGTTACTCTTAGCAGTGCTTTAGATAACATGCCAGATGTTACAAATAGGATATTTGATGATACTGGTACGATAGTATTTAATTCAAAACAGTCATTGAGCAATGATAATGGAGAGGTTAATGGATCTATAAATTTAAAAGATGCATTTAGATTATCAAGTAATTTTGTATTTGGTACGTTGGCTATGGAACTTGGAAATGATAAGTTAAAAACTACTGCTGAGAAATATGGTTTTAATAGTACCATTGAATCAGACGGATTTAACATAGCTCAAAGCCAATTCCCAAAGTTAACTAAAGCAGAAGTTGGTAGTATAGCACAATCTGGAATTGGTCAAAGTAGTATTTTAGCGACACCAATGCAGATGGCGTTAATCACAAGTGCTATAGCTAATAATGGGAAAATGATGGAGCCGAAGCTCGTTAACACAGTAATAGATAAAGATGGAAATATAGTTAAAACGATTGATCCAAAGGTATATAAACAAGTTATTAGCACAACTAATGCTGGTATAATAAAAGATTATATGAAAAATCTAGTTGATTCTAAAGTTGATTCTTCTTGGAGTTTCTTGCAAGGCACTGATGCAGCAGGTAAGACAGGTACAGCAGATTATAATCTTCCTAATGGCCAAAGTGCTAAACCTCATTCATGGTTTATTGCATTTGCACCAGCAAATAATCCGAAGATTGCAGTTGCAGTAATAGTAGAAAATGGAGGTTATGGAGCCAGTGTGGCAGCTCCAATAGCAGGAAAAGTAATAAAATCTGCTCTAACTAAGTAATATATTACTTAGCACAGTACATTTTGAAGTATTGATAAAATGGAGGTTAGCATTATGTTTGATTTCAAAGCTCAACTGAAAATTTTACCGGATAAACCAGGAGTTTACTTGATGAAAAATATTCTTGGTGAAATCATCTATGTAGGTAAAGCGAAGGTATTAAAAAATAGAGTGCGACAATACTTCCAAAATTCAAAAAATCATTCTGAAAAAGTAATAGCAATGGTTAAAAATATTTCTGAATTTGAATATATAGTTACGGATTCAGAAATGGAAGCATTGATATTAGAATGTAACTTGATAAAAAAATATACTCCGAAGTATAATATTTCATTAAAGGATGACAAATTCTATCCCTTTATAAAAATAACTACCAATGAGGATTTTCCAAAAGTATTTATAACTAGAAATTATGCAAAGGATGGAAATAAATATTTTGGGCCATATCCTAATGCAGGGGCTGTATATGAGACAATAAATCTAATTAGAAAGATTTTTCATATAAGAACTTGTAAAAAATTTATTGTAGAAGGGGGAAAGCATACAAGACCATGCTTAAATTATCATATAGAGAAATGTGATGCACCCTGTGAAGGACATATCTCAAAGCTTGAATATAGAAGTATGATAACTGAAATTATGGATGTTTTGAGTGGTAAAGATAAAACTCTTTTAAATGAATTAAAAAAGGAAATGCAAGAAACGTCATTAAATCTAGAATTTGAAAAAGCAGCATCTTTAAGAGATAAGATCTTAGCTATAGAAAATATAGCTGAGAAGCAAAAAATATTTAAATCTCAAGAAGGTGATGAGGACTTCATTAATATTTACAAAGATGAAAAGGACTGTTGTATCCAAATATTTTTTTTAAGAGATGGAAAAATGACAGGAGGAGAGCATTTTATCATTGAAGATAGTTCTCATGAGGAAAATGGAACAATTATTTCACAATTTATGATTTCATTTTATGGAGGGACTCCAAAAGTTCCAAAAAATATTTATATTCCAGAAAATGATGAAATAGAAGCTTTAGAAGAATTTTTAAGTATTAAAAGGGGTTCAAAGGCTTTTGTTAAAATTCCAATAAAAGGTGAAAAAAAGGATATGTTAGAAATGGTTAAAAGTAATGCCAAAGTTACTCTAGATCAATTTAAAGATAAGATTTTAAAAGATAAAGAAATGAGTAGACTCTGTTTAGAACAGATACAGAATTTATTAGAGCTTGATGGAGCACCACTTAGAATAGAAGCTTATGATATATCTAATATACAAGGCGTAGATTCAGTAGGATCTATGATTGTATTTGAAGATGGTAAAGCTAAAAACAGTGACTATAGAAGATTTCGTATAAAAACTGTAAAAAGTGCTAATGATTATGAGAGTATGAGAGAAATTTTGGAAAGGAGATTTGCTCATGGATTAAAAGAGACTAAAGAGATTCAAGATAAAAAAATTAAATTTTCTAATGGGAAGTTCTCTAATTTTCCAGATTTAATTATGATGGATGGTGGAAAAGGTCAGGTAAATGTAGCAATTGAAGTTTTAGATAAATTAGGCATAAATATACCTGTATGTGGATTGGTTAAAGATGATAATCACTCAACAAGAGGAATAATTTATAATAATAATGAGCTAATAGTAAATAGAAGTTCCAATTTAATGCAATTGATACGAAGGATTCAAGATGAAGTCCATAGATTTGCAATTACTTATCATAGAAGTTTAAGAGATAAAAGAACATTACATTCGATATTAGATGATATACCTAATATTGGACAAAAGAGAAGAATGGCACTTCTTATGAGATTTGGAAGTATCGATAATATTAAAAAAGCCACAATTGAAGAACTTCTTGGAACCCAATCAATTGATAATAAGGCAGCAAATAGTATTTTTACATATTTTAAAAAACATGAACAAGATAAATAAATTATGCTATAATAGCACGAAGCAAAAAATTACTTGTGTTAGGTTGGGATATAGATTATTCTATATCATGTAGATATTGCATATTTAAAAAATAACAGACTAGTAAGATTGTCTATTTTCCGCCATACTGTGGTAATAAGTTTTGTGAATAAAAGTTATGGATGAAACTTATTTCCTGTCTGACATAAAATATAAACAAGATCATTGGCCTGTTATTTTCTTTATGTGCTTAAGTGAGATTAATATAAGAATTTGAGGAGTTTTAGCATGAATAGTTATGGAAAATATAATAATTTGTTCAGTAAAATATATAAAGAGTCACAAATTCAGCTAGATGCGAAAATGAGTGAACACATATACTTTAAAGTTGGAGGACCAGTAGATATACTTTTAACACCAAACGATGTACAACAGCTAAAAGAAAGCATTACTATTTGTAAAGAAAACAAAATTCCTTTTTACGCCATAGGAAATGGATCCAATATTTTAGTTAAGGATGGCGGTATTAGAGGTGTTGTTATAAAACTAGGCGGGCTTAACAAGATAGAATGTGAGAAGAATAAAATTATAGCAGAATGTGGTGCGTTACTTAAAGATGTTTCAAGTGCAGCTACATCAGCAGCTTTATCAGGATTTCAATTTGCATGTGGAATTCCAGGAAGTGTAGGAGGAGCTGTATTTATGAACGCAGGTGCGTATGATGGAGAGATATCATTCGTTATTGAAAAAGCGGAAGTATTGGATAATAATCAAGAAATAAGAGTTCTTTCAAAAGAACAATTAAATTTAGGGTATAGACAATCTTTAGTTATGCAAAAAGGATATATAGTACTAAATGCAACTTTTGATTTAACGCCTGGCGATAAAGAAACTATCCAAGCTAGAGTTGATCACTTAACTAAAAGAAGAGAAGATAGGCAACCATTAGAATATCCTTCTGCAGGTAGTACATTTAAAAGACCAGAAGGACATTTTGCAGGAAAATTAATTGAAGATTCAGGACTTAAGGGATTTTCTATAGGTGGGGCATGTGTTTCAACTAAGCATGCTGGATTTGTCGTTAATAATGCAAATGGAACGGCTAAAGATGTTTTAGACGTAATATACCATGTTAAAGATGAAGTTAAAAAGCAGTTTGGTGTGGATTTGCATCCAGAAGTTAGAATTATAGGTGAAGATTAAAGTATTTGAAAATATTATATTAGGTGTATCATAATATAATATTTTCAAGTGAATATTTATCATCACTTGAATTTAGTTGAACTTGTATCATTAAGGAATACCTCATCTAGGGTACGGCCTTTTTTAGCTCCCATCTATTTAGATGGGAGCTAAAAAAAACTATATATTCGATAGAATTCAATGGCTTAGGACTTTTGGTTTTTTTATGATAGTATGATATAATTTTAGTGATAAGGCACATTTGAAGAACTGGAATATGTGTCTAAAAAGTATCTTTGGCAAGAGGAGAGTGCGTAATATGAGATTTGTTATAGTTACGGGATTATCAGGAGCAGGAAAAACACAAGCAACAAGAGCATTAGAAGATTTGGGATATTTTTGCGTAGATAATCTTCCGCCAAAGTTAATCTCAAAATTTGCAGAAATGTGCACACAAAGTGGAGGAAATATTGAAAAAGTAGCATTAGTTATAGATATTAGAGGTGGAATTTTCTTTGATGATTTCCTTGAAACTCTAAACTATCTAGGACAAAATGAATTCAAATATGAAATCTTATTTTTGGAAGCAACTGATGAAGTTCTTATAAAGAGATTTAAAGAAACACGAAGGAGCCATCCACTATCGCCGGATGGAAGAGTTTTAACTGGGATTACTCAAGAAAGAGAGAAATTAAGAGAAGTTAAAAACGTGGCAGATATTATAATCGATACATCTAAGTATGAGATAAGGCATTTAAGAGAAAAAATAAGTAAAACATACGGAGATTATACTTATCCAGAAAAACAGCTATCAATTACAGTATTGAGTTTTGGATTTAAATATGGAATACCTGTTGATTCTGATTTGGTTTTTGATGTTAGGTTCATACCAAATCCATTTTATATTCCAGAATTAAAGCAGTATTCTGGCAATGATGAACCCGTTAGAGAATATGTATTAAAGCAAACAGAAACTGTTGAATTCATAGAGAAATTAGTGGATATGTTAAAATATTTAATTCCTAATTATATTAAAGAAGGAAAGAGACAATTAATAATATCAATTGGATGTACAGGTGGAAGACATCGTTCTGTTGCAATCTCTAATGAAGTTTATGAACGGCTCAATGCAGAAAACTATAAAGCGAAGATAGAGCATAGAGATGTATCAGAAGATATTCATAAATTGGGAAAAAAGCTATGAGGATACGTGACTGGCTTAAAATGGGAATCAAAGTAAAACGATGGTTAGCATTTGGAGTATTTGGAGTGCTATTAATAGCATTTGGTTTTACAGAACTAGTAACTCATAGGGTTTATGATTTGTATTATCAGATTTTTTATGTGTTTCTAAATATTACAGGAATATTTGTATTATATATTTCAGTTGCAGAAACGATGAAATCTATAATTGCGTTGGTTAATAGAGGCTATATTAAAGTATCTTTAGACAGTAAAAAAATTGAGAGTTTAATATACGAAAAGAGATTATTAGTTAAAGGACCTAAAATAGTAGTAATAGGTGGAGGTACTGGTCTTTCAACAATGCTTAGAGGATTAAAATACTATACATCGAATATTACTGCAATAGTAACAGTTGGAGATAATGGTGGTGGTTCTGGAGATTTAAGAGAAGACTTAGGAATGTTACCACCAGGAGATATAAGAAATTGTATGTTAGCACTTGCAGATACTGAGCCTATAATGGAAGATTTACTTCAATATAGATTTAAAGATGGAAGATTGAAAAATCAAAGTTTTGGTAATCTGTTTTTAGCAGCTATGGCTGGGATATCTGATAATTTTGAAGAAGCAGTTCAAAAAATGAGCTTAGTACTTGCAGTAACAGGTAAGGTTATACCAGTTACTTTAGATAATATGCAATTAGTAGCAACCCTCCACAATGGTAATATAGTTGAAGGTGAATCCCAAATTCCAGAAGAAGCTATTAAACAAAATTCTAGAATAGAAGAATTAAGAATAAATCCAGAAAGTGCAGCAGCCTTAAAGGAAGCTTTAGAGGCCTTAAGGGAAGCAGATGCAATAGTTATGGGACCAGGAAGTTTATATACGAGTATAATTTCTAATCTACTCGTTAAGGATATTGCAAAAGAGGTTAGAAAAAGTAATGCTATTAAGATTTATATTTCAAATATAATGACTCAGCCAGGTGAAACTACAGGATTTAAAGTATCAGATCACTTAAAGGTTTTACTTAAATATGGTGGAAGAGATATTGTTGATTATGTAATTGCAAATACAGGTGAAATAAACGATGAATTAAAAGAAAAATATAAACAAGATGATGCAGATCTTGTTAAATTAGATAGAGAAGATATAAATAGTTTGGGCGTAAAAATAGTTGGTGATAATTTGGTAAAAATCAAGAATGGATTAGTAAAACATGATTCGGATAAATTAGCAGAAGTATTAGTAGATACAATTATGGAAAAGAAACTTTTATATGATAAAAAGAAGATTATAGAGTATATGTATTTATCACAACGTATTAAAGAAAGAGTAAGAGAAGAGAAAAAGAAAATAACTGATTAACTGATAATGTAATATTGGATAATGAAGAAATTTGCAGATAAGGAAGGAAACAGAATGTCATTTTCATCTAAAGTTAAAGGAGAAATATGCAGATATATAGATATTTCTAAAGAAGAAGCATTGGCAGAAATATCAGCTATAATGAAGGTCAGCGGTACATTAGCTTTTAGTGGAAGTGGACTTAGCTTTAAAATGACTACGGAAAATCCAGCTAGTGCTAGGTTGATTTTTACACTTTTGAAAAATCACTTCAATATTCATTCGAAATTAATGGTGAAGAAAAGCAATTCATTAAAAAAGAATAATATATATATGGTAGTGATTTCGGAAGAAATGGGTGTTAGAGGATTATTGAGTGAAACAGGTATATTTAAAGATGTTGACGGAGTAATGAGTTTGGACTACAGAATAGAGAAGAATATTTTTAAAGAAGATTATATAAAGAAAGCATATATACGAGGTGCCTTTATTGGTGGGGGAAGTATAAGCAACCCTGAGAAGACTTATCACTTGGAATTTGTAACTCATATTGAAGAGTATGCTAGAGATTTATCTAATCTTATTAATACGTTTAGTTTAAATTCTAAAGTGATACAAAGAAAGAATAGTTTTATAGTGTACATTAAAGAAGGAGAGCAAATTGTAGATCTACTTAATGTAATAGGAGCTCATTCATGTCTATTAGAAATTGAAAATATAAGAATAATGAAAGAAATGAGAAATAACGTAAATAGACTTGTTAATTGTGAAACTGCAAATCTTTCGAAAACAGTAAATGCTGCTGTAAGACAAGTTGAAAGCATAAAACTTATACAATCAAAAATAGGATTTCAAAGATTACCTGATAATTTAAGAGAAATTGCAGAATTAAGATTAAATTATCCAGATGAGTCACTAAAAGAATTAGGAGAAATGCTAAATCCACCTGTAGGGAAATCAGGGATAAATCATAGATTAAGAAAGATAGAGAAAATAGCAGAAGAATTAAGAACAAGCAGGTAATTTAATCTGAGGCACTATCAGAAAAATATATAGATTTTGAATTAGAAAAGGGGGTGATGAGATTGGAAGAAAAACAATTTTGCCATTTACATCTACATACAGAATATAGCCTGTTAGATGGGTCAGGCAAAGTGAAAGAACTTATGAAGCGAGCAAAAGAGTTAGGAATGAAAAGTATTGCGATAACAGACCATGGCGTACTATATGGACTTGTAGATTTTTATAAAGCTGCAAAAGAAAATGGTATAAAGCCTATTTTAGGTTGTGAGGTATATGTAGTACCGAAATCTATGCATATTAAACAGCCAGATAAAGAAAATTCAACTTATCATTTAGTCCTATTGGTTAAAAATCAAATTGGTTATGAAAATTTAATGAAAATAGTATCTGTAGCCTCAATTGAAGGTTTTTATTATAAACCAAGGATTGACCATGATTATTTAAGAGAACATAGTGAGGGATTAATCGCCTTAAGTGCATGTTTAGGAGGAGAAGTACAATCTTATCATCTTAAAGGAAATTATGAAAAAGCTAAAGAAACAGCTTTAATATATAAAGACATATTTAAAGATGGTTTTTATATTGAATTACAGAATCATGGAATGGAAGAACAAAAAAAAGTAAATGAAGAAAATATAAAATTAGCCAAGGAGACTGGAATACCATTAATAGCTACAAATGATGTCCACTATATAAATAAAGAAGGATCTAAATCTCATGATATCTTAATGTGTATACAAACGGCTAAAACTGTTGATGATCCTCATAGAAGAAGATATCCTTCAGATCAATTTTATTTAAAATCAGCAGAAGAAATGTGGGATATGTTTTCATATGTACCAGAAGCTCTGGAAAATACTATTAAAATTGCAGATGAGTGTAATTATGAATATAAGTTTCATGAATCTAAATTGCCTAAATTCCCACTAGAGGAAGGGCAAGATCCATATGAATATCTCAGAGATACTTGTTATAAAGGGCTTATAGAAAGATATGATGTATTTGAAAAATTAATTGATATTTCATTAGACTATGAAGAACTAAATAAGATAAAGCAAGATAACGAAAAAGGAAAAGAATACATAGATAGATTAGAATATGAACTCGGAATAATAAAACAAATGGGATATGTCGATTACTTCTTAATTGTTTGGGATTTTATTAGGTTTTCTTATGAAAGTGGAATACCTACAGGGCCAGGCAGAGGATCTGCGGCAGGCTCAATAGTAGCTTTTACTTTGGGAATTACTAAGATAGATCCGATCAAGTACAATTTAATATTTGAGCGTTTTTTAAATCCAGAAAGAGTATCAATGCCGGATATTGATAGCGATTTTTGTTATGAAAGAAGGCAAGAAGTAATTGATTATGTTGTTGATAAATATGGAGCAAGTAATGTTTCACAAATAATAACGTTTGGTACAATGGCAGCTAGATCATGTATAAGGGATGTAGGAAGAGCTATGAACTATAGCTATGCAGAAGTCGATAGAATTGCTAAGATGATACCAACAATGTTAGGCATAACTATAGAAAAGGCGTTAGAACTGAACCCAGAGCTTAAATTAGCTTATGATAGTGATGAAAGAGTAAAAGCCTTCATAGATGTTTCAAAAGACTTAGAAGGTCTACCAAGGCATGCTTCAACCCATGCAGCAGGAGTAGTTATTGCATCCAGACCATTAGTCGAATATGTTCCACTACAAAAGAATGATGAAGTAATAGTAACTCAATTTGGGATGGGAACATTAGAAGAACTTGGATTATTAAAGATGGATTTCTTAGGACTCAGAACTTTAACTGTTATGAATGATGCCATTAATATGGTTAAAGAAAATAGAAATATTGATATAGATCTGGATAATATAAACCTTAATGATAAAGAGGTTTATAAAATGATTGGTGAAGGTAAAACAGCGGGAGTATTCCAACTAGAATCAGCTGGTATGATATCTTTTATGAAGGAATTAAAACCAGATAATCTAGAAGATATAATTGCAGGGATTTCACTATATAGACCAGGCCCTATGGCTGAAATACCAAGGTATATAGAAGGAAAGAGAAACCCAGAAAAAGTTACATATTTAACTAAAGAATTAGAACCAATATTAAAAGTAACTTATGGTTGCCTTGTATATCAAGAGCAAGTAATGCAGGCTGTTAGAGATTTAGCAGGATACTCTATGGGAAGAAGTGATATGGTTAGAAGAGCCATGTCTAAGAAAAAGCATAAAGTAATGGAAGAAGAAAGACAAAATTTTATTCATGGTATTGTCGAAAATAATGAAGTAGTAGTTCCAGGATGTGTGAGAAATGGAATTACAGAAGAAGCAGCAAATAAAATATTTGATTCTATGATGGATTTTGCATCTTATGCCTTCAATAAATCACATGCAGCAGCGTATGCAGTTGTAGGATATCAAACAGCATACCTCATGAAATATTATCCTGTAGAAATGATTGCAGCTATGCTTAATTCAATTATGGGAATAAGTGAAAAAGTTGCTTATTACATCGCAATAGCAGGGGAATTAGAAATACAAGTATTACCACCTAATATAAATGAAAGCTTCTCAAGATTTACAGTTAAAGAGGATAAAATCATATTTGGTTTAGCCGCTATAAAAAATGTAGGAGCTAATGTTGTAGATAGTATAGTAAAAGCAAGAGAAGGAAAAGGAAAGTTTGAATCTCTAGTAGACTTTATAAACAAGATGGAGCCATCAACAATAAATAAACGCGCAGTTGAAGCACTAATAAAGGCCGGAGCCCTAGACGATTTTAAAGTTTTTAGATCAAAGATGTTAGCAGTTCATGAAAAAATGATTGATAATATATCTAGTGATAAGAAAAGAAATATTGATGGACAAATAAGTCTATTTGCTACAGAAGAATTAAAAAATCCAGAAGTAAAATATCCTAATATAAAAGAATTTAATAAAAAGAATTTATTAGCTATGGAAAAGGAAATGACTGGACTTTATATTACAGGGCATCCTCTAGATGATTATGCTCATAGTTTAAAAATGCAAACTTCAAATGAAATATCTAAAATATTTTTAGTTCAAGAGACTCTCGATGATACATTAGAATCTGATATAGCTGAAGTATCTGAAGTAGCTATATTCAATAGACAAGATACTTTGCAAGACAATGATCGGGTAATACTTGGAGGAATACTTGCAGTAGTTAATCAAAAAGTAACTAGAAATAATACAATAATGGCATTTTTGAAACTTGAAGATTTAACAGGAACAATTGAAGTAATAGTATTTCCTAAAACATTGGATAAGGTTAAAGAACTATGTGTAACTGATAGTTTAGTTATAATAAAAGGTAGATTAAGTTTGAAAGAAGATGAGCCACCTAAGCTTATATGCGAAAGTATAGAACCTTTAGAAAAGAGAGATACTTCAAAAGTATATTTAAGAGTGGAGAACATAATATTAGCAAAAGAACTTAATAAAGAACTTAAAAATCTATTAATAAAAGAATATCTTGGAGATACGCCTATTTATATATTTGCAAGTAAAGAAAAACAAAAGTTTAGAGTACCAAGAGATAGATGGGTATCATTAGAAAGTGATGTTATACATTTATTAAAAGAGAGTTTTGGAGAAGAAAATGTAAAAATACAGGAATAAAAATGAAAATAGTAAAAAAAAATTATTATTTTATCGGTTATTGGGTATAAATTTATCTATTATTGGGTATAATGGAGAAGGGAAATTAAATTTTAATATATAGTGAATAAAAAAGCATATTATATTGCATTGAATGCAGTTAATACAATTATTAATAATGTATATATCCTATAAAGATAAAGTGATAAGTGATATTGCTGATATATGTAAAAAAAGATAAGTATAATAATTAGGAATGTATGTATACTATTGAAATTTTTCATAAAATTAAGATATTTATTTTAGAATAATATCAAAAATTGTTTAAATATGATTGATAATTGATAGAAATTTATGTACAATAATCATTGGTTAATAAATTATGGTTATATTTTGTGCACAAGGGACTTTAAAAGCCCAACTGTATTTAAGGAGGAAATATATATTATGAAAAAGATAGCTGTGTTAACAAGTGGTGGAGATGCACCAGGTATGAACGCTGCAATTAGAGCAGTAGTAAGAACAGCACTACAAAACGGAATTGAAGTTATGGGAGTGCAAAGAGGATATAGTGGATTGATAAATGGAGAACTATTTAGTATGGATAGAAACTCAGTATCTGATATAATCCAAAGAGGTGGAACAATCCTAAGAACTGCTAGATGCCCTGAATTCAAAAACGAAGAAGTAAGAAAAAAAGCTACTAAAATATTACAAGCCTATGGCGTGGAAGCTTTAGTAGTTATAGGTGGAGATGGCTCATTTATGGGAGCAAAATTATTATCAAAACTTGGAATTAAGACTATTGGTTTACCAGGAACAATTGATAATGACTTGGCCTATACTGATTTTACCATAGGTTTCGATACAGCCTTAAATACTGTTGTGGATGCTATAAATAAGATTAGAGATACTTCAACTTCACATGAAAGAGTTTCAATTGTAGAAGTTATGGGTAGAGATTGTGGAGATTTATCTTTATATGCAGGTATTTGTGGCGGAGCAGAATCAATCATAATACCAGAGATAGAATTTGACAGAGATATACTTTGTAGAACAATTTTAGAAGGTAAGAACAAAGGAAAGATGCATAACTTAATAATCCTTGCAGAAGGCGTTGGTGGAGCATTTGAACTTGCAAAATATGTTGAAGAAGTAACAGGAATTGAAGCAAGGGCAACAATCTTAGGTCATATTCAAAGAGGTGGAAGTCCTTCGGCTAAAGACAGAGTGTTAGCTTCAAGAATGGGATCAAAGGCTATTCAAGTGTTATTAGAAGGAAAAACTTCAAAGGTAATAGGAATTAAAGACAATAAGATCATCGATCAAGATATAGATGAAGCTTTAGACATAGTAAATGTTTTTGATCAAGAGTTATATGATATTGCTCAAGTGTTAGCATAATAATTAAATATAGTATATAGTTTATTTATATAAATTTTATAAATCGAGGTATGTTAGAAATAATAAACCAATATTTTGTTGTGCATTTTGCGAATGTTGTAAAGGATAAATTCTAATTATGATGAAACCTATATCGTCGTATAATATATAATGCATCTTTGGTTTGTTATTTTATTAGATGTACCTAATCAAATAAAGAGGAGTGTTAGTTTAATGAGAAAGACTAAAATGATTTGTACTATTGGCCCAGCAAGTGAGGACATGGAAATATTAGAAAAGGTAATGTTAGCAGGAATGAATGCCTCAAGACATAATTTTTCACATGGTGATCATGAAGAACATAGAGGAAGAATTGAAAAAGTTAAAGCATTAGCAAAAAAACATAATAGAGAGATTGCAATAATCCTTGATACTAAGGGACCAGAAATAAGAACAGGAAATTTTGAACCAAACAAAGTTGAATTAACTTTAGGTACTGAATTCACTGTATATGCAGGAGATATGTCAGTAATTGGTGACACTACTAAGTGCGCTGTTACTTATGAAGGATTAGCAAATGATGTTGTACCTGGAAACACAATACTAATTGATGACGGTTTAGTAGGATTAACGGTTAAATCTATTAAAGGAAATGCTATAAAGTGTGAAGTTCAAAATACTGGATTAGTTGGAACTCATAAGGGTGTTAATGTACCGGGAGTATCAATTAAGTTACCAGCTCTTACAGAAAAAGATAAATCAGATTTAATATTTGGTTGTGAAATGGGAGTTACTATGATTGCAGCTTCATTTATAAGAAAAGCATCTGATGTAGAAACTATTAGAACAATACTTAAAGAAAATGGTGGAGAAAGAATATTAATTTGTTCAAAGATCGAAAACCAAGAAGGCGTTGATAACATCGATTCAATCTTAGAAGCTTCAGACCTTTTAATGGTAGCTAGAGGAGATCTAGGAGTTGAAATTCCAATAGAAAAAGTACCAGCAGTTCAAAAGATGATGATTCAAAAATGTAATGCTGCTGGAAAACCAGTTGTAACAGCAACTCAAATGTTAGATTCTATGATTAGAAATCCAAGACCAACAAGAGCAGAAGTTTCAGATGTAGCTAATGCTATATTAGATGGTACTGATGCAATCATGTTATCAGGAGAAAGTGCAAATGGAACTTACCCAGTAGAAGCTGTTGCTACAATGGCTAAGATTGCAGAAGAAACTGAAAAGCAATTAACTTATAAAGTTGCCGTTTCAACTGCTAAATGTCATACACCAGCTATTTCAGGAGTAATATCAAGAGCAGCATGTAATGCAGCTAGTGAATTACAAGCAGAAGTTATTATATCATCAACTCAAACTGGTGCTACTGCAAAGAGAATTTCTCAATGTAGACCAGATTGTGCAATTATAGCAGTCACTCCAGATGCAGTAGTTGCTAGACAACTAGCATTTTCATGGGGCGTATATCCAATAGTTGCAGATAAAATGATATCAACTGATGAATTGTTAGAAAAATCAGTTGCAATTGCGAAAAAACATAAATATGTTAAATCAGGAGATACAGTTGTATTAGCAGCTGGAGTACCTGTTGATAAAGTTGGAGCAACTAACCTTTTAAAAGTTAGCATTGTAGAATAATATTTAAAGGATACGTGCTTATACATAGAAAGGGGCTTTAGTAATTTTTTACTAGAGTCTCTTTTTGTGAAAAAATAAATAAGAATATATGAATAAAATAATATATATGTATATTATTTCTCTTAAAGAGATATAATTATTAAAGATCTATGGAATTAAATGGCAACTAATTCTGCATTAGCACCGAAAGGTGCTCTTTTTATTTTATAGATCATAAAATAAAAAGAGTTTATACAGTATTACTGCATAGTAATATAAGAATCTGAAATAGATATTTTAATGTCACTAAATGATTAATAATATTCAATTATTAAAAATACTAAGATATTTTGGACAATTATAAATGAGATAATTATGATATAATTTATTATATAAGGTACATTCAAAAAAATATAAAATAATTTAGATAAAAATTTAACAAAGGACGTGTATGTGTGTTAGAAAATAATAAAGAATACATTGTAAAAATCGAATCTTTAGGTTATGAAGGTGAAGGGGTAGCTAAAATAGACAGATACCCAATATTCATACCAGGAGCATTAAAAGGTGAAAGAGTACGAACAGAAATAATTAGAGCTAAAAAAAATTATGCTAATGGGAAACTTATGGGAATAATAGAAAAATGTGATGAAAGAAGAGAACCTAAATGCATTAATTACGGGAAGTGCGGTGGTTGCACTCTAATGCACTTAAGCTACAAAGGACAACTAGATTTTAAATTCGATAGAGTAAAAGACTGCATAAAGAAGATTGCAGGTCTAGATGAAAAAATTGTAAAATATCCATTAGGAATTGAAAATGAATATATTTATAGAAATAAAGTTATATTTTCTGTTGGATTAATAGAAGATACACTAGCAATAGGATTTTTCAGTGAAAGGACTCATGAAATAATTAATATGGATACTTGTTTACTTCAAGATCAAGTAACTGATAAAATCATAAAAATAATAAGGACTTGGATACAAGAATATTCAATAATACCAGCTAAGAAAGATGGATTATTTTTTGAACAAGGCTTAATTAGAAATATAATGATTAGAAAGGGATTCAAAACCAATGAAATTATGATTGTATTAGTTACTCTTGATAAAGAAATCCCTCATAAAGATCAGTTAGTAGATGAATTAAATAAAGAGATTATAAACCTAAAAAGTGTAGTTCAAAATATAAATCCTAAAGATACTAATCTAGTTCTTGGGGATAAGTGTATTACGTTATGGGGAGAAGATCACATATCTGATTATATAGGAAACTATAAATTTAATATATCTCCATTGTCTTTCTTTCAAGTAAATCCAACTCAAACAGAAGTTCTTTATAATAAAGCATTAGAATATGCCAATTTAAGTGGAGATGAAGTTGTATTTGATGCTTATTGTGGTATAGGTACAATAACATTATTTTTATCTCAAAACTCAAAAAAGGTCTATGGAGTGGAGACCGTAGAACAAGCGATTGAAGATGCGATAGCCAATGCTAAACAAAATAAAATAATTAATTCTGAATTCTATGTGGGAAAGTCAGAAGAAATAATCCCTAAATTAATAGAAGATGGAATTAAACCAGATATAATAGTAGTAGATCCGCCAAGAAAAGGGTGCGATGCAAAATTGTTAGATGCCATAGGGGAAACAAAGCCTAAAAGAGTAGTATATGTATCCTGTGATCCAAGTACTTTGGCAAGAGACTTAAAATATTTACAGAGACTTGGATATGAAGCCATAGAAGTACAACCTGTTGATATGTTTCCTATGACAAAGCATATAGAAAGTGTAGTCTTGCTTGTTAGGAAATAACTTGGCTTGGCTAGTGATGACTATTCTAATATAGAAGTATTTCCACCCATTTGCCACCGCTAATAAGTAGTCGGTGGCAAATGCAATAATTATAATATATACAAAAGAAGGAGTACATAATGCCAGAACTTTTAAAAAATATGTATAATAAAGAATTTCTCGATGGATTTGCTGAGAAGGTGCACTCGGTCTATGAAAATTTCGATAGGATTAGATTCATAAATACTGTAATAGATAATACATGGGATCAACTTGAGTTGAAAGCGCGAATGAAGAGGATTGCTGAAACACTGGGAAAATATCTGCCAGAAGAATATGAAGAAGCATTGGAAATACTCTTTGCTATTGAGACGTCTTGTGCTGGATTTCCATATCTATTCTTTCCAGAGTTTGTGGCAATTTATGGTCAGTTGGATGAGCATTGGGATCTTTCCATGAAAGCATTAGAACGATTTACTATAAAATCATCTGCTGAATTTGCTGTAAGGCCATTCATTATGCGTGACCAAAAACGGATGATGTGGCAGATGCTAGATTGGTCAAAGAATAGTAATGAACATGTAAGGCGTCTTGCAAGCGAAGGCTGTCGTTCACGACTGCCATGGAGAGAGTCAATTCCTATTTTCAAACATGATCCAACTTCAGTAATTTCTGTCCTAGAGCACCTAAAAGAAGATCCATCGCTCTATGTACGCAAAAGTGTAGCTAACAATTTAAATGATATTTCCAAAGATAATCCATCAGTTATTTTGGAAATAATAAGGCGTTGGAAAGGAATAAATCCATATACGGACTGGATATTAAGGCATGGGTGCCGGACTTTAATTCGTAAAGCTAATCCAGAGGTTATGAAGTTATTTGGATATGAAGAATCGATAGATGGATCTCTTATCATAAATGCTACATTGGATATAGATAAGTCTATAATTAAAATCGGTGAAAGCTGCCGATTTAAGTATGAAATTTGTATTCGTGAAGGAGGGACTGCTCATATACGCATTGAATATGGGATTGATTTCGTTAAGGCGAGGGGCAATACATCACGTAAATTATTTATTCTGTCTGATAGAACAGTACCTGGAGGTACAAATATTGCTGGAACTCGAATGCATAGATGGAGAGACCTTACTACTCGGAAACACTATCCAGGAGAACATCGGATTGTGCTACTAATTAATGGTTGTGAAGTAGCTCAAGCCATGATAGAACTGGATAGTATAGAGAAAGTATAAGAATAATTCATGCTACTATATAAAATCAATTTTAAAATATAAAACTGGAGGTATTAATCCAGTTAATATTGAAGTAGAAAAATATATTAGTAGCGTATTAGAAAGCAAGCATCTTTATGGTTATGAATCACTAGATTAGCATAAATAATACTGATTATTTTAGCACAGGTATAAACTTTGTATTTAAACCTGTGCTTTTTTATTGAGCCATGATAATCTTGTCTGTTTTTAATTCTGTAATAAGCAACATTTATACTATAAAAATTATTCTGATTTTATAAATTTAAAAAAATATAAATTTATATTAAGATATTGATGGAAATTAGAAAGGAATATTTAAAAAATTGTAGAATATTAGTATAGCAGGACATAATTAATAAAAAATGATAAATAGGTAAAATTTGAAATTTATATAATTATAAAGAATAGAAGGAGAAAATATTATGAGAAATATAAAGATAAGAATAAAATTGCTAATATTAGTACTTATACCAATATTAGCAATTATGATTATATCATTAGAAGGAATATTTAAAATTAATAGTACTTATGAAACGTTAACTGATTCTTATTATGAAAGGGTATATAAAGTAAATGAGCTTATATTAAATGCAGATAGGGATATGTATCAGTCTCTTATAGCACAGACTACTTTGAACATAGGAGATATAAGTGATTCTGCTAAGACTAAAAATAAGCAAGATTTAAAGGATAATGTTGGGCAAACAAGAGAAAGAATTAAAAGTGCTATGGACATAGTAAGTCCTATAAAATCTTCTTTAGATGATATTAAACAGAAGGATGCCAATAAGAATATATTCGAACTAAACACAGAATTTGAGAAGAATTATCAAAGCTGGTTAGATAGTTTTAATATTGAGACTGGTGAAGTAAAAAATCAAGAACAATTTCAAAAATATTTTGAAGAAGCAAGACAAGATATAAATTTGATGACAGACGTAATGGAAATGACAGCATTAAGAACTCAAGTAACTATGAAAAGTGGTATAAATACTACTAACATTCAATTTATTATATTATCATTGGTGGCAATAATAATAACATTGATTTTAGGAATAGTTATTTCTAAGGATTCATCTAACGTATTGTTTAAGATAAAAGAATTGGCAACAAGGCTTTCAAATTACGACTTCTCGGAGAACTTAATTCTGAAGCGCCGAGATGAGTATGGACAAACAGCTGACACATTAAATAAAGCGCAACAAAATGTACGAGAACTTATAAATATTATAACAGGAAATACAAAAGATATGAATTTTTCTAGTAAAAACCTATCCTTTTCTATAGATAAAATAAGCCGAAGTTTTACTGAAGTAAATGAAGCAAATAAGAAGATAAATATGAGTGTTCAAGAGAATAGTGCTATAGCAGAAGAAATATCTGTATCTGTAGAAGAAGTTAATGCTAGCGTTGCTATATTATCAACTAAGGCTACAGATGGAACAAATAATGTTATAAATATAAAAGAAAGAGCAAACAATATAGAAAATAATAGTAAGCAAGCAATTGAAAGTATTAATAAAGTCTATAAAGAAAAAGAATTAAAGATTGTTAAGTCTATTGAAGAAGGTAAAATAGTAAATGAAATAGGAATTATAGCAAATATAATTTCCACAATATCCGAACAAATTAATTTATTATCATTAAATGCAGCTATAGAAGCGGCAAGGGTTGGTGAACAAGGAAAAGGGTTTGCTGTAGTTGCTGAAGAAGTAAGAAAGCTTGCAGATCAGTCTTCACAAGCTGTTAAAAATGTTAAGGGTGTTATTGAAAAAGTACAAAAATCTTTTGATGATTTATCAGTAAACAGCAAAGAGATTTTAAAATTTATGGATCAAGAAGTAAATAAAGAATTCAAAGAGTTTGCTCATATTGGAAATCAATACTCTGACGATGCAGAATTTGTAAGTTCCATGTCAACAGAATTGGCAGCAATGTCGGAAGAAATAAGCGCTACGATAAGTCAAGTTTCAGAGGCTGTTCAACATATGGCGGATATGTCACAAAAGTCTTCAGAAAGCACTAATGATATAGAGAAAAACTTAAGTGAATCCGCTTCTTCTATGAATAAAATTTCTATAACTGCACAGGAACAATCTAAGCTTGCAAATAATTTAAGTGAGATTGTGAATAAATTTAAAATATAGATACTTAATCTTAATCTGAGATGAAACTATTTAATTACCTAATTGTTTCCAATGTTCATGAGCTTCATTTAATTCAGCAAATGAACTTGATTTATCTTTTGCCATTATTGCACCACGAAGGCGGGCTATAGTTGTATCAAATAAATTTATTTCATCTCTCTCAGAGCTAAATTGAATTAGTTTAACTACTTTCTTCCATGTATTTGATAAAGTCTCTGTTTTATTATTAGCATCGTCCCAATTTTCTGACTCTATGTCTTGAATGATTAATTGTATTGAGTCAGGGATTTTATCATCTTTCCCTAGAGGCTGCTTTAAAGTACTACCACTAAGCATAATTAATACAAAGAAAACTAAGGTCACTATAGGAATAGCTATGACTAAAAATTTTCTCATGATACTTTTTCTGGCTATGAAAATCGTAACAAAACATAACCATACTCCTTTCTCAATATTTTATAGATTTACGATTATTTTAAGTTGATTAATATGGTCCTTTGAAATCACCAATGTCAGTGATTTTTTTTATATGATCTTTATACTTATCTAAATATAAAGAACCAGACGGAGTTAATGTTGCAAGAAATACTTCTGAAACGTCCTTAATTCCCTGTATATTTAGTTGATGCATGATCCATTTTTTGCTTTTATTAAGTTGTCTTAGATTTTGATCTATAAGGATCCCATCATAAATAAGTTCTGTACTTATACCAGTTGATGTTGTAGAAATATTCATATCTTGAGCTGTTAAGGGTGCATATTCTGGCCTTTTAAGTACAGATAACTGTCCATTTGTTTCAATGATTGCAAAGTCTACTTGTGATAAATCAAACACATCCTTATTCCTTAGTAATCCCATAATATCAGAGATTTTGTACTTCATTTTTCGTAATGCATTTTCCATTATCTTGCCATTCATAATAATAATAGTAGGCTCTCCATCTATATATTTTGAAGCATATCTCCATTTTAGAGTGATGTCTTCCATTACATATCCAAGTAGAGCCCAAGTGAAAAGACCGACGAAATGAGGCCAGGCTCTACTAGATAGATCTGTAGTAAGACTTGCAGCAATAGATCCAATTGTTATTCCGAGCACATAATCAAAAAAACTTAATTGGCTTATTTGTTGTTTGCCGAGTATCTTCGCAAAAATAAGTAAAGAGAAGAATCCAATAATAGAACGCACAAAAACTACTAATCCTTCATTCAATTTTTATATACCTCCTTATATAAATAGTATATAGTTATTATTTAACTTAAAGTAAATTTTATACTATAGATATTCCCTAAATAGCATTAAATCAAAATTATCATCTTCTCATGAGGCAGTAATAAATGGAAGCTTTAATTTGAATATACATATAAATATAGTTTTAGATTAATATCTATTATGGTATTATATATAAATGAGGAATTTACAAGATATAAGGGAAAATTTGAATTATTATAATTAAATTAGACGAAAATTAAAGTGCTAAATAAAGAACATAGTGTTTAAGATCAGTTAATGCACACATATTAAAAGGAGGACAAACATGGATATATTTTTGCTTATAGGTATTATTGGAGGTTTTATAATTGTAGTCGTAGCAATGGTTATGAAAGGCGCTAATATGGCTTTATTATTGAGTAGTGAAGCTATAATGGTAATTCTTGGTGGTACTGCATTGGCTGTAATGAATTCTTTTACTAAAGAGGAGTTTCTTAAGATTCCTAAAATTACAGGAGTCCTTTTTGGCGATAAGAATAAACAAGATCCAGTTGAACTTATAACTCAGCTTGTAGAAATGGCTCAAATAACTAGAAAAGATGGATTATTATCTCTTGAAAGTACTATACACGGACTAGACAACAAATTTATGAAAAAAGGATTAGAGATGGTGGTTGACGGCTTAGAACCAGAGCTTATAAAAGAAGTATTAGAAATAGAAATTGATAGTATGGAAGAGAGACATCGTGTTGGTGCTTCAATCTTTTCAACAGCGGGTAGTTCAGCTCCAACACTTGGAGTTTTAGGCGCAGTTATTGGATTAATTGGCGCGCTTGGAAATCTTAATGACACTGAAAAACTTGGAGAAAGTATAAGTTCAGCATTTGTTGCAACTGTTTATGGTATTTTTACTGGATATGTAATTTTTCATCCATGCTCATCTAGATTAAAAAGAAAATCTGCAAAAGAAATGAATAATACGAATATTATGCTTGAAGGAATACTAGCTATTCAAGCAGGGAATAATCCAAAAAGTATTGAGAGAAAGCTAGTAGGGATGTTAGAACCAAAGCAAAGAATTAAATTTGAAGAAAAGAATAATGAGTAATTTAAAGGAGAATAATGATGAGAAAGAAAAAAGAACATCATGAAGAGCATGCTGATGAATCATGGCTTCTTCCATATTCAGATGTGTTAACACTCCTACTAGCGCTATTTATTGTTATGTTTGCCATGAGTCAAACAGATAAAGTAAAACTTAAGGCGATGGGTGAACAATTTAATATTATTTTTGCAGGTGGTAGTGGGACATTGGAGAAAGATGGAAGTTCAATAATCCCTATGGAACAATCTGGTACATCAGGTACATCAGGTGCAGCATCGAGCACAGCGGCAGGCGATTCTAATACAGCAATTGAAGAAGACAAGATGACTGCGATTAAAAAAATGTTAGAACAAGAAATTGGAAAAGAGGGTTACTCTGATAAGGTTAAAGTGGAGCTTAATAATGATGGACTAGAGATTGCAATACAGGATGTTGTACTTTTCAATTCAGGCGAGGCGGATGTATTAAAAGGTGTATCTCCATTGATTTCAAAGATTACTAATATGCTTCATGAATTAGATAATCAAATTAAAATTGTAGGACATACAGATAATATTCCTATTAATAATGGAAAATTTAAGTCCAATTGGGACTTGAGCGCGATGCGTGCTATAAATGTAATGAATTTTATGACTAGTTCGGGCGGGATTAATCAAGATAAGGTATCAATTCAAGCTTATGCTGAACATATGCCTAAGTTCACTAATGATACAGAAGCTGGTAGGGCTAAAAATAGGAGAGTAGAAATTATTGTAGTTCGAAAGTATCCAGTAACTTAAGAACAAAATTAAATTAATAAGAGTGATTAGAAAAGTTTTAATAAAAAGCATTCAATCTGATTTTACATGATTGAGTGCTTTTTATATATACTCAGATATTAATTATAATAATATGTTTGTGCAATTTGCATTTATATGTCATATAGTAGTGCAATCTGCACTTAAATCAATGCCCTACGGTACTTAAAAGATGTTTATAAAGTATTTAATATAAGAATATAAAGAATTTTATATTTTTATATTAGTTATATAAAAGGGAGGTAATTTAGATGTCAGAAAATATTATAAATGAAAGTATGTTAGATATGTATATTTTTGAAACTATTCAACTTATAGATCAATTAGAGCAGCTAGTGATTGATGGAGAAAAAGAAAATGGATTTGCTGATTCAATAAATGAAATATTTAGAATTATGCATACAGTCAAAGGCTCATCTGCAATGATGCTTTTTAATAACATTGCAGAGCTCTCCCATTCTGTAGAAGATTTATTTTATTATATTCGGGAAAAAAAACCTGAAGATGTAGATAATAATATTTTAAGTGATATTGTATTAGAATCGATTGATTTCATTAAACATGAAGTATCAAAAATTCAAGAAGGGATCACACCAGATGGCGATGCTACAAGTAAAATCAACGAAATTAAAGAATTTCTAAAAAAAATTAAAGAGATTAATGGAAATGATAAAGTTATAGAAATTAGTGAAACAAAACCACAGAGGCTTTTTGTAACTAGTGATAAATGTAAAGAGGAATCTTTTAATAAGCAAAAATATAAAGCTAATATTTATTTTAGTGAAGACTGTGGCATGGAAAATATAAGGTGCTTTGGAATTCTTCATAAGCTGTCTGAAGTAGCAGAAATAATAAGTAGTATACCAGAGGATATAATTGACGATGATGAAAAAGCTACTGAACGAATTATAAAAGATGGCTTCAAAATAAAATTTTCATCAGATCTAGATATGGATATTATTAGATCAATAATATCTGAAACTGTCTTTTTAAGTAAATTAGAGCTTAATATTTTAAAAGATGGAGAAGAGCTCATAGATAATAAAAACATAATAGAAGAGATAGAAGTAGAAAAAGAATACAAAATGAAAGATACAGAAAATAAAAATAGAGATGATGGAAAAAAGAATGAAAAGGTAGTTTCTCATGAAGGATTTATAAGTTTAAGTATAACTAAAGCAGATATACTTATGGATCTTATTGGTGAGTTAGTGATTTCAGAATCAATGGTTACACAAAATCCAGACTTAGATGGACTTGAACTAGATAATTTTCAAAAATCAGCTAGACAGCTTCGTAAAATTATAACGGAGATGCAAGATACAGTAATGTCGATACGGATGGTACCGCTTTCTGCAACGTTCCAAAAAATGAATAGACTTGTTCGAGACATGAGCAAAAAGATGGATAAAGATGTGAAATTAACAATTATTGGTGAAGATACAGAAGTTGATAAAAATATAATCGAGCATATATCGGATCCTTTGATGCATTTAGTTCGTAATTCTATTGATCATGGAATAGGAAAAGCAGAGGAACGGATAGATAATGGCAAAGAGAGAACAGGAAATATAATCTTAGAGGCAAAGAATTCAGGAAGTTATGTACTTATCATAGTAAAAGATGATGGTAAGGGACTTGATGAAAAAAGAATTCTTAAAAAAGCAATAGAAAATGGATTGGTTAACAAAGATGAGAATGGAATGACAAGAAAAGAAATATTCAATTTGATATTTTCACCAGGATTTTCTACTAATGAATCTGTATCTGAGTATAGTGGTAGAGGCGTAGGAATGGATGTTGTAATAAAAAATATTGAAAAGATAGGTGGATCAGTTAATATAGATAGTAATGAAGGAATAGGGACAATTATTACAATTAAGATACCATTGACCCTGGCAATCATAGATGGAATGAATGTGAGAGTGGGAGAATCAAGGTATACACTTCCTACACGCTCAATAAAAGAATTTTTTAGAGCAGAAGAGAATGATATAATAAAAGATCCAGATGAAAATGAAATGATTATGGTTAGAGGTGAATGTTATCCAATATTTAGACTTAATCAACATTTTGTAATAGATAGCAGTTTAACTAAGCTTTCAGAAGGGGTACTCATAATGGTAGAACAAGATAATAAAGGGTTCTGTATCTTGGTAGATGAGTTATTAGGACAGCAGCAAGTGGTTGTAAAATCACTACCTAGCTATATAAAAAATATTAGAAATATAAGAGATCTATCAGGGTGTACACTTTTAGGAGATGGTAAGATAAGTTTAATTATTGATATAACTGGATTGGTGACAAAGGTGTAAGTGAATGGATTAATGATCTATTCAAAATGTAATTGTTATTTCCATAATAAATAATAGGGGGCGAAGAGATGGAATGGCTAAATAATATAAAGATTAGAACTAAATTAATAATAGGATTTATTATAGTAGCATTCATAGCTGGCATAGTAGGATTTATTGGGATTGCAAAAATAAATGAAACAGATAAAAATTATACTGAATTATATATAAATTATGGAATAGCTATAAGTGATATTGCAGATGTCTCTATTTCATATCAAAGGATGCGTATAAATGTAGATAATATTATTATGGATAAAGAGAATAGTAATAGACGTAAATACGAAGATAAGATAAGAGCTTATGATAAAAATATTCAAGAGAGCTTAATAAAATTTGAAAAATCAATTCAGACTGATGATGGAAGAAATGAATTATCTAATCTTAAGGCATTATTAGATAATTATAATAGTATAAAAGAAGATGTTATTAATTTAGCTCTTGAAAATAAAGAAGAAGATGGACTTGCATTGATGAAACAAGATGCAACGCAAAATATAGCAGATCAAATAAATAATTCAGTAGACAATTTATTTAAATTAAAGGAATCAGGAGGCTTCGATAAATCGGATCAATATTCATTAGATGTACATTCTGCAGTTACAACAATGATTATCGTAATTGCTATAGCTATGAGTATAGCCTTACTTCTTGGAATAGTAATATCCAAGTTAATATCTAAACCTGTGTTAAGAATCATGGATGTAACAGGCAAAATAAGTGATGGAAATTTAGATGTGGAAATTGTAAGTGATTCAAGGGATGAAATAGGACTACTTTCTGAATCAGTAAAAAAAATGTTGTATAAGTTAAATCAAGTTCTGGGACATATGAGTTTTGCAGCAGAACAAGTTACAGTTGGTTCCAAGCAAATAGCAGAGTCAACAATATCATTATCACAAGGAGCTACTGAACAGGCAAGCGCTGTAGAGGAATTGACAGCCTCTATTGAAGAGATATCCGCGCAGATAAAAATGAATGCTGAAAATGCAAAAAAAGCTACTAATATAGCAAATAGCACAAAAATAAATGCAATAAAAAGAAATGATGAGATGAAATTGATGGTAGATTCAATGGATGAGATTAATATTTCTTCTAATAATATATCAAAAATCATTAAAGTGATTGATGAGATTGCATTTCAAACAAATATACTTGCACTAAATGCTGCCATAGAAGCTGCTAGAGCAGGTAAATATGGTAATGGATTTACAGTAGTAGCAGAGGAAGTGCGTAATTTGGCCGCAAGATCTGCAAATGCAGCTAAAGAAACTACAGAAATAATCGAAAAGTCTATTATTAAAATTGGAGATGGAACAAAGATTGCAAATAAAACGGCATATGAGCTAAATAACATAGTTAAAGATATACAAGAAGTTGCAGGTTTGATTAGTAATATATCGGAAGCTTCAGAGGAGCAAGCCATAGGGATTGAACAAATATCTCAAGGTGTTGTACAAATATCTCAAGTTATACAAAGCAACTCAGCTTCGGCAGAGCAGGGTGCAGCTGCAAGTGAAGAATTAGCAGGTCAAGCAGATGATTTAAAGGAACAAGTTCAGATGTTTAATCTAAAAAATGGTAACAATTCAAATTTCAATCTAGAATCAAATAATACAAAAGCTAATAAGACTATTAAACAGGAAAATATAAAAAAGAATAAAAAATCACTTCATTTGAATGATATAATTAGTAATAAAAAGAAGCCAAAGGCTAAAGAAATAATACTCAGTGATAATGAGTTTGGAAAATATTAAAGATAAGGTGATGTTATGATTACAATTACGGAAAAAGAATTTAGTCAATTAGCTAAATATATCAAGGAACACTATGGCATTAATCTTAGAGAAGAAAAAAAGATGCTAGTAATCGGTAGATTACATAATGTATTAATAGAGCATGATTTTGAAAACTTCTCGCAGTATTATCAATATATAATTTCTGACAAGACTGGAAAGGCAGCCAATATATTAGTTAATAAAATTACTACTAATCATACATATTTTATGCGTGAAAAAAATCACTTCGATTATTTGAAAGAAAAAGTACTTCCAGAACTATTACATATAGTAGCTGATAGAGATTTGAGGATATGGTGTGCAGGTTGTTCTTCAGGTGAAGAAGCATATACACTTGCTATTATATTAGATGAATTTTGCAAAAAAACAAAATTATGGTGGGATAAAAAAATATTAGCAACAGACATATCAGATAAAGTTTTGGATATTGCAGGAAATGGGATATATCATAAAGAACAGATTTTACCTTTGTATGATACATGGAAGAAAGATTATTTGAAAAAATATGATGATGAGAATTTTATATTTACAGATAAAATAAAAAATGAAATTATATATAGGAAATTTAATTTAATGGATAAAGTATTTCCTTTTAAGAAAAGATTCCATGTTATTTTCTGTAGGAATGTCATGATTTATTTTGATAATGATACAAAAAATGAATTGATTAGTAAATTTTATGACAGTATGGAGTATGGAGGATATCTTTTTATAGGACATTCAGAATCTTTAAATGGTCAGACCATGGGATTTAAGTATATAATGCCATCTGTATATAGAAAGGAATAAGGAATATGAAATAACTGAGCAAGGATATATTTAATTCTATTTTATTACTATTTTAACAATTGAGGAGGTGAAGTTTATGAGAAAAATCAGAGTATTAGTAGTTGATGATAGCATTGTATTTAGAGAAGCAATCTCAAGGGGAATAGCTAGTGATCCTAGGATAGAAGTCGTTGGAAAGGCAGTAGATCCTTTCGATGCTAGAGATAAACTTCTTGAATTAAATCCTGATGTGATGATTTGCGATGTGCAAATGCCTAAATTAAATGGTGTCGAATTCATAAAAAGGCTTCTTCCACAGTATAAAATACCTATAATAGTTGTAAGTTCTATAAGTGATGTCGTGTTTGATGCTATGAATGCAGGGGCAGTAGATTTTTTGAGTAAACCAGATGCTAGACCGGATAGCTTTAAAAATTTTATAAATGAATTAATAATTAAAGTTAAGAGTGCATTAAATGCAAATTTATCTGTAAATTTAGCTCAGTTGAAAAAGACAAGTACATATAAAATGGCTGAGCAAAATAACATGAATGTTATGAATAATAAAGTAATTGCTATTGGTGCTTCAACTGGTGGTACAGAAGCAATTTATAGTTTATTAAAAATACTTCCAATAACACTACCAGGAATAGTTATAGTACAACATATACCACCAGTGTTTTCTAAAATGTTTGCGGAAAGACTTAATTCACAGACGCAATTTAATGTTAAGGAAGCACAAAGTGGTGATATCATTGAGCCAGGCAAGGTATTAATAGCACCAGGCGATAAACACATGAGGATTAAGAAAGCATTTGATAAATATATTGTCGAAACACGAGAAGGTAGTAAAATTAATGGGCATTGCCCTTCGGTAGATGTACTTTTTGAGTCTGTAGCAAAAATGGCAACAAAAAATGCTGTTGGAATTATTCTTACTGGTATGGGGCATGACGGAGCAGTTGGGCTAATGGCAATGAGAAGAGCCGGTGCAAGAACTATTGGACAAGATGAACAATCTTCAGTGGTATATGGCATGCCAAAAGTAGCGTTTGAAGTAGGAGCTGTTGAAAAACAAGTTCCTATATCGAAGATTCCTAATATTTTATTTGAGATGCTTAGGTAAGATGCTTCTACAGTTTATTTTAAACTAGAATACAGGTAATTATTTTATAGAGTGTTATATTAGCTTTATCCATCAAATAGTGAGTATTATATTTGAATAAATATTATGTAGATTTATACTAGTCCGTTCTTAACGGCATATACAGCCAGTTGAGTACGGTCTTTTAATTGGAGCTTTGAAATAATTTCAGTAATGATATTCTTAACAGTCCCTTCAGCAATAAAAAGAAACGTTCCAATTTCTTTATTATCTTTTCCATCAACAATCAAGTATATAATTTTTATTTCTCTTTGTGTTAGAGATACATTTATACCAGCAATAGTAATATTTTTAGTTTTAGATCTAGTATTTTCCATGCCAATATTTAATAACATAGGAATCAAAATATCTTTGGTGATTATTGCAAGTCCTAATGATGCACTTCTTATAGATAGTATCAATTCTTCAGTACTTATATCTTTCAAAATATATCCATCAGCACCATTACTTATGGCATCAGTAAGATCTATTTTATGATTGGATGCAGTAAGTATTAGTACTTTAATTGAGGGAAATTCTGACTTTATTAACTTTGTAGCTTCAGTACCACTACATATAGGCATGCGCAAATCCATTAAAACCACATCAGGTTTATATTGTTTGCATAAATCATAGGCTTCTTTACCATTAGTAGCACAAGCTATAACCTTTATGTCACTATTATTTTCAATTATATTCTTGAAACTTTCTCTTAAAAGTTTTTGATCTTCAGCAATAATAACGGTTATCATATAAAAAACCTCTCTTTGCTTAAATAAATTAATATATATAATTCTAATGTAAAAATAGATAATCCTATAAAGATAAATTAGGAAGTATAAATTACCTTAATATAAAATATTTTATACTTCTTAATATAAAGTATACCATTTTGTTTATAGCAGAACAATGTATAAAAATGTTTCATTTTATTAAATAAACATATAAATAAGTGCAATTTGCATTTTAATGTAGTTTTATTGTGCAATTTGCATGTGATGAGATGACTTGCGGGACTACAAACACATCAAAAAAACATTTAAAATGATGATATATAAATCAACCAATAATATCTATTTTTAAGGAGAGGAGAAGTGCTAGAATGAATGAAAATATAATGAATGATATTGAAGACATAGAAGAAGATACTCAGAAGGAAAAGTATCTTACATTTATACTCGATAATGAGTCTTATGGCATAGGTATAAATAATGTCACAGAAATTATTGGAATACAGCCAATCACTTTAGTTCCAGAACTTCCAGATTATATAAAAGGAATTATTAATTTGAGAGGAAAGATAATTCCAGTAATGGACGTAAGGCTTAGATTTAAGAAATCATTTAGAGAATATAATGATAGAACTTGTATAATTGTGGTAGATATAAATGATCTATCAATCGGACTTATTGTAGATAGCGTATCAGAAGTTTTAATAATACTAGACCAAGATATTGTACCACCACCAGTTTTAAATAAAATTAGCACTAGGTATATAAGAGGTATAGGGAAAATAGATAAAGAAGTTAAATTAATTTTAGATTGTGATAAATTAATAAATTATGATGATGCTGATATCTTAGGTAATATTGAATAAGCAGAGGGGGAATATTATAATGAAATGGTTTAATAATATCAAAATAAGTGTAAAAATACTTTTAGGATTCCTAATAGTGGCTTTTATTGCAGGTGTTATAGGAGTTCAGGGGATTTTAAATATAAACAAAATCAGCAACCTTGATACTAAACTATATGAAAAAATGACAGTACCACTAGGAGACATGATTGATTTATCTGATTCTTTTAATACTATAAGAATAAACGTTAGGGATATATTACTTGAAGAGAATTTATCTAATATACAACAATATAATAATAAAATTAAAGATGCCAGTAGTGAATTTGATTCAAATATCGATAAATTAGTTCAAACCACAATTACAACTCAAGGAGAACAACTTATTAAAGAAATAAAGTCATCAAAGGCTAAGTATGTAGATATTACAAATAAGATAATACAACTAAAAAATGAAAGCAAGACTGAAGAAGCAAGTATTCTCCTCCATGGTGATGGGAAGACAGTATTAGATGTACTAGAGGCAAATGTTAAGGAATTAACTGATTTAAAGATAAGCACTGCAAAAGAAACATCTGACAATAATACTAAAATTGCAGAAAGTACAACGACAATAACAATAATAATCTTAGCAGTAGCAATAGCAGTAGCAATGTTAATAGGAATGTTTATTTCTTCGTCAATAAGCAAACCTATTTGTAAAATAATAAAAATAGCAGATAAGGTAGCTGACGGAGATTTTGATGTAACTATAGATATAAATAGTAAAGATGAAATTGGGTTGCTTGCAGATTCTTTTAGAAAAATGACAGATAAATTAAATAATACTATGTCTTATATAAATTCAGCAGCTGAACAGGTAGCAACAGGATCAAAGCAAGTGGCCGACTCAAGTATAGCACTCTCTGAAGGCGCAATGGAGCAAGCAAGTTCAATTGAAGAATTGACAGCATCGATTGAAGAAATATCAGCTCAGACAAAAATGAATGCAGAAAATGCTCAAAATGCAAATGATATTGCCGAAAGTGCTAAAACAAATGCAGAAGAAGGCTATGGACAAATGAAAGAAATGCAAAAAGCTGTAGAAGAAATAAACAGTGCATCAACTAGCATATATAAAATTATAAAAGTTATTGATGAAATTGCTTTTCAAACTAATATTTTAGCTTTAAATGCTGCTGTTGAGGCGGCTAGAGCTGGACAGCATGGAAAAGGATTCGCTGTTGTTGCAGAAGAAGTCAGAAATTTAGCAGCAAGATCTGCAAAGGCAGCTAAAGAGACAGCAGACATGATTGAAGGATCAATTAAAAAAGCAGAAACAGGAAGTAAAATAGCAAATAAAACTTCTGAAGCATTAAACAAAATTGTAGGAGATACAGTAAAAGTTGCTGAGTTTATAAATCAAATATCAGTAGCATCAGCTGAACAATCAGAAGGTATTGCTCAAATCAATGAAGGCGTTATGCAAGTTTCAACTGTAATACAAACTAATTCAGCAACAGCAGAAGAAAGTGCAGCAGCTAGTGAAGAATTGTCTTCTCAAGCAGAAATGTTGAAAGAGCAGGTTATGCAATTTAATTTAAAGAAGGCAAGAAATTCATCCAAATATAATACATTCAAAAATATTAATTTAGATGATGAAAATCAATATGTATAGTAAATAATTAAATTCAGAATTAATCAAATATAAATAATAAAAGTGAAAATTAGCTCTATTTGAGTAAATGACATGAGTACGTGATAAAGGGTATTCTGTTATAAAATTCTAAAGAATTAAATAATAGAATGCCCTTTATTGCATATATATTCATATATATATATATGCCTTTGATAAAAAAATCTTTCTATCTCTTTTATAGCTATATCACTAATATAAAATAAATAATTTAAATCTTTTCCAAGAGTATTGTAGTTATTATCTTTTAAGGCATCATTAATTTTTGCACTTTCTTTATAAATATCAATTATTCTATAATTACCAGAAACTCCTTTTATATTATGAATAATTCTTTGCGTTTTTTCTAAGTCTTGTTTATTGATAAGAATTTTTAGTTCTGATACTGCTGAATTAATTTCAAGAATAAATTCAGAATAAAGTTCAGATACTTCAGTCATGCTAAGGCCCAACTCATGGGTAAATTTAATTATATAATATTCAACATTAAAATCCACAGTTCAGTCCAACTCCTTAAAATTTTAAAATTAGGTATATAAAATGATTGATGCATAAAAGATATAAGCTCTGTTAATCTGTATCTTTCAATTCGTTATTTACCAATATATTCGATATTTTTTCAGAAAAACTTACAACATTAATTGGTTTAGTAATATAATCAGCGAAACCGAGTGAGAAGGCCTTCTCTATGTCTTGTGGCATTGCATGAGCACTAATAGCAACAATAGGTATATTATGAGTTTCTTCATGCATTTGAAGTCTTTTAAAGACTTCATGGCCGTCCATTCCAGGTAAATTAATATCTAAGAGTATAAGATCTGGTTTATGAGATACAGCTAAATCTATACATAACTCACCAGACGTTGCAGAAAAAATTTCTATATTATTAATTTGTTTTAAAATGCGCTCTACAAGTCTTAAATTCGCAGGATTATCTTCAACATATAATACTTTGTAAAGCCTATTTTCAAAAAAATAATTTGGATTTTCATCTAAAATTACATCTTCATTAGCTTGTAAGATACAAAGATCAGTGGAGGGAAACTCTACACAAAAATGACTTCCAATATCTTTTTGACTTTCTACATATATTTCTCCACTCATCAATTCTACAAGTTGTTTAGAAACTGTAAGACCAATACCTGTTCCTTCAATTGAGTTATTAAGTTCATTTAGACGATGAAATGGTTTGAAAATAAAATCTAAGTCAAAATCAGATATACCAATACCAGTATCAATAACATGAAATCTATATTTGTCATCAATTCTATCATGATAGAAAATTACTTGACCATTTTGTTTGTTGTATTTAATTGCATTAGATAATAAATTAAGTAGTATTTGTTTTAAACGAGTACGATCCGATGAAACAAATTCATTTGAATCTTCTATAGGATAAGTAATAATCTTTATATTGTGTTTATCAGCAAATGGTTTTATTATAGCGAAGGTTTCTTCCATTACTGGTTTGATCTCTACACATTCAATTGAAATACTTACTTTTCCTGATTCAATTTTAGATAAATCTAAAACTTCGTTTATTAACTCAAGTAAATGATTACCAGCCTTTAGTATCTCTTCAACACTTTGTTGTTGAGAATAAGTTAGTGGCGATTCTGGATCTAATTCTAAAACCTGAGAGAAGCCCAAAATAGCATTAAGAGGTGTTCTAAGTTCATGACTCATACTGGATAAAAATTCAGATTTGGCTTTATTAGCTTTTTCTGCTTCTTCTTTAGCTGAAATAATAGAACTAGCCAGTTTTTTTTGTTCTGTTATATCACGAGCTGATACTACTACTTTAGTTTCGTAATTTAACCGTGAGGAAATGCAGGCTTCAAACCATTTTAAATCAGAATTTGATTCAATACTAAACTCTATAGTTACAGTTTCTTTTGTTTGAAGTACATAAAGTATTTTTTCTCTAGCACGGTTACAAGTATCTTTGTCCAAAATGTCATCAATAGAACTAAAGTTACCTCGCATATATAATTCATATAAATCATGATGAGATTTTGACCAAAAATTAGTAATATATCCTTTTGAATCGACTTCTAAAATTATATCATTAATGGAGTTAACTAGAGCTTTTAAATCGGTCTCTTTTTTTTCAAGTTCATATTGAGTTATCAATAAATTTTTATTTGTTTTACCTAAGCGTTTGCCCATTTGAATTAGCTGTACTGATATATTTTTTAATTCTTCAATCTTAAATGTTGGTTCTTCTTGATTATAATTTCCATCACTAATTCTCTGAACGAGACTATTAATTTTTAATAATGAATTAGAAAAAGCAGAGCTAATTTTTTTTGTTTTTTTAGAGATAACTAAAAAAATTATAATGTAAGATAAGATTAAGCCAGAAGTCATAAAAATACCTATTTTAATTATATTATCTATCAAGATATCTACTTTAGAGTAAATATCTTGTTCTGGAACTACTAATAATAATTTCCAACCAGTATTAGATATGGTAGACCAGGATAATACTCTAGATTGATTTTTAAGCATAAAATTTGAAAATCCACTTGTATCATTTGTTATTTTATTTGTTAAAAAGTTTAAATCTTTATTTTTGTATAAATTAAATTGGTCTGAATTGAAATTATCTTTTAAGGTGTTGCCATCATATATATTATCGTTTATTTTATCTAAGTTCCAATCAGTTTTATTACTATTAGGAAGTACAAGGATATTTCCATTCTTTCCTATTAGAAGTGCATAACCATGCCATGGAATATGCATTGTCAAGATTTGATTTGCAATAGTGTTTATAGTCATATTAATACCAACTACGCCCTCTAAAAATCCATCATTATAAACCGGGCATAGAGCCGATGTTATTAGACCATCGCCTGATTGATCTAAGTACACATCTGTCCATTTTACTTTTCTTTCTGGATTATGTGCAGCATCAGCTTCATAATAAAAATTATTAGAAGGAATATCTGATAAAGGCGGGTATTTAGATATGACATCAAAATAAGGATAAATCATATTAAAGGAATCAAATGTGTTTAAGTATATGGATGCAGCTAATGGTTGAGTATTTTTTATATCTGCCATCAGATTTTGTTGTGTCAAAGCTCTTGCTACTTTTTCTTGTTCATCTTCTTTTATCGGAACTATACCACTATAAAATATAGATGCCCCACCATCTTCACTATCTTTTTTAGTATAATAAGCTCCTTCCTTTGAATAAGTTAATCTATCATAGTCAATAGGAGTTAAAGAAGCTTGAGTTGATAAAGCGCGCCCCATCTGAATACTAAAAAACATTGTAGAGTTTGTAATACTTGATAATTGGTCATCAATCCCAGAAGCTTCTTGATTTGCAATTTGTTCAAGTTGATCTTGGACTTGTCCTTTAAAAAAAATAACTGTTTTTTTATGAGACCATATATTTGATCCAAAATATATACAAATAAAAATTAATTCAACAATTAATAATGGTATCAGAGCAGTACGGATATAAGATTTCCAAATCCATTTGTAAAGTGATATACTTTCATCCTTAATTAAATTCTTCATAACAATAGCTCCATTCACATTCATTTAGCTTTAGTTATTATAATACATTTTTTATTTTGAGGATTATATCATTGTAATTAAAAGGTTTGACAATAAAATCAATTGCTCCTTTTGATAGTGCTGTATCATAATATTCTTTTTCATTTTCAGCGGAAATCATAATTATTGGCAATTGATTTAAATTTTTTATAGAACTTAGAGCATCTATAACTTGGAGACCATCCATAAATGGCATCCTAAAATCCAATAAAATTAAATCAGGATTATATATACTACATAAGCCTACAACATCTCTAGAATCTGTAGAAGTTTTTATATCATTATACCCAGCTATTTGCAACATTTTTTCTAGAAGAAATACATTAGCTAGATTATCATCAACAATCAAAATTTTCGACATGAATTTATTTACACTCATAATTTTAGATACCTCCTAAAAGTTACAAAAAAAATCATAATATGATAATATGTTATAAAGTAATAAGTATATATAGACAATATAACATATTTTTTGCATAAAACTATAAATATATATTATATTTTCTAATATGTATTTATACTAACATATATTATAGAAATCAATTAGAATACGACATACTGTTGTCAAGTTAAAATTGATATACTGGTTTTAGTTCCCCTCAATCATATTACTGAAATATTGTATTTTATTTTGCAGTAAAACTGTAAAATAGTTAGTATATTATTAATAAAAAAGGAGTATATGAAATGAATTATAAAGTAGTGTATTTAAAAGAAAAAATAGTAGCTGGAATTACAATTAGAACAAATAATAATAATCCCAATATGAAAGAAGATATAGGTAGAACTTGGCAAGATTTTTTTGTAGGTAATGTTTATGAATCAATTTTAAACAAGCAAAATGATAATAGTATTGGATTGTACACAAATTATGAAAATAAAGTTAATGGTGCTTATGATATGATGGTTTGCTGTGAAATTTCTAAAGAAGAAAATTTAACGAATAAAATTGATGTAAAAAAGATTTCAGAAGGTAAATATGCTAAATTTGAGGTTAAAGGTAATGTACAAAAAGTAGTAGCAGAATTTTGGAATAAACTTTGGTCAATGGATCTGGATAGAAAATATAGCTTTGATTTTGAGGAATATAAAAGTGGCTGCGAGATGGATAATGCTGAAATCAATATTTATATATCAATAAATTAAAAAGCCAAAATTAAATTTGAAAATGGAGGAGAGCACGAAATGGAATTCATACCGGCTAAAACTATTATATCTGGATATGCTGAGCATAATACTTGGTTTGGGAATAATTATAATATAAACATTTATAAGGGATGTTGTCATGGATGTATTTACTGTGATAGTCGTAGTGAATGTTATAGAATAGATGATTTTGATATAGTAAGAGCAAAAAAAGATGCTATCGCATTAATTAATAAAGAACTTAAATCAAAGAAAAGAACAGGTGTAATAGGAACTGGTGCTATGAGTGATCCTTATAATCCTTTTGAAAAGCAATATTCGTTAACAAGAGGGGCATTAGAGCTTATTAATATTCATGGTTTTGGAGCTTCTATTGCAACTAAAAGTGATTTAATTATAAGAGATATTGATATATTAAAAAAGATAAAAAATCATTCTCCAGTACTTATAAAAATAACCATAACAACTTGCGATGATCTACTTTGTAGAAAGATAGAGCCATTTGTGGCAACATCTTCAAAACGGTTTTCTGCAATAAAGGAACTTTCTGATAATGGAATATTTGCAGGAATACTACTTATGCCGGTGCTTCCATTCTTAGAAGATAATGAAGATAATATAAGTGGTATAGTTAATCTTGCATATGAAAATGGAGCTAAGTTTATATACCCAGCCTTTGGAGTGACTTTAAGGCAAAATCAAAGAGATTGGTATTATAAAAAGCTTGATGAAACTTTTCCAGGTATTAAACAAAAATATATACATCAGTTTGGAAATAACTATGAATGTCGCTCACCAAAAGCAAAGGTACTGTGGCAGTTATTTCAAAGAGAATGTGATAAGTTTGGAATATTATACAAAATGGAAGATATTATTCAGGCTTATAAGCAAGAATATAAAGAGAATCAACTGTCATTGTTTTAACATTAAAGGATAGAATGTTGTGAGTTACTTATAGTACAATATATTTAGGTGATAAAAATGAAAATTAATAGACTGTTTGAAATAGTATATATTTTACTGAATAAGAAAACAATAACGGCGAGAGAACTTTCAGAGCATTTTGAAGTGTCAGTCAGAACAATTTATAGAGATATTGATAGTTTATTAATTGCAGAGATAACAATTTATAAAAATAAAGGTAAAAGCGGAGATATTAGTCTTATTGATGAATTTGAGCACGAAAATATTAGGAAAAATCCAGATGAAAGCTTCACAGTAACTATAACTTTCCCAGAGAGTGATTGGATTTATGGATATGCGTTGTAATATGGTAATTATGCAGAAGTTATAGAACCAAAGTATATTAGAGATATTATAAAAAGAAAGTTTGAAGAGGGATTTAAAAAATATTTGTGATCGTAACGATAGGGCAGTATGTGCTATAATTAAAATAGTACATGAAGCTGATTAGCTTTATAATATGTAAAAAATTGCAGGGAAAATTAAATATGCACTTGTGAGTTATGCTTATATAGAAAGGGGATTACAAGAGATGCCATTTATAGGATCAAAAGTTAGTCTAAAAATTTCAAAAGAAAAGGAAGAAAGTATAAAGAAAAAATTAGGAGAAGCAATACAATTAATTCCAGGAAAAAGTGAGACATTTTTAATGATTGGATTTGAAGATGAGTATTGTTTATACTTTGGAGGAGCAAAATTAGAAAAAGGCGCTTTCATAGAAGTAAAACTATTTGGAAAAGCAAATAAAGATGATTATGCAAAGTTAACAGCAGCGATTTGTAATATATATGAAGAAGAACTACAGATACCACAAGATAAAATATATGTTAAGTATGAAGAAGTTAAAGACTGGGGTTGGAATGGAAGCAATTTCTAGTGAATTTATTGATTTAGAGAATTATTATAAAGGGACTATCTAAGAATTTATAGAGTATTCTTAGATAGTTTTTTTACTATATAGATGCCTGAATGTAAATTATTTTTATAATTTTAAGAATATATTTCAAATTTAATAGAAAGTTTATTATTCTAGTTGCTAATATATATATACACTAAAAATGCTGAATTTAAAGGGAATTTAAGAGTTAATATCGAATATAGAATTATTGAGGAATATATAAGAAAAAGATTAAGCGGAATAAAATATATTTATTGCTATATATTTTAAGGGGGAGAGAAAATGAAAGTGCATTCATTAAAATTTAAATTAGTGGGATTTATTTTTATAATAATAATTCTACTTGCTGGATCCATTATAACCAGCAATGTAATGAAATTTAATATTTATGTAGATAAAAGTATTAATAGTGATGTTACAAGGGCAAATGATGTGCTAAAAGACAAAATTGATGAACTAAAAAATAATTCTATTAATATGGCAACGCAATTAGCACTAAACCAAACGGTAGCAACAGCAATTGAGAGCAAAGATACTAAGAGAATTTTAGAAGATTTAAAACCAATTGTAGAGAGTTCTAATATAGAGTTCATAACCATAAGTGATGAAAAAGGTAATGTGCTTGCAAGAACTCATGAACCAGAAAAAAAGGGAGATAGTGTTTTAAATCAAGCGAATGTTAAAATTGCACTTCAAGGAAGAACAAATTCTCAAGTTGAAGCTGGAACGCAAGTTAAGCTTGCAGCTAGAGCCGGAGTTCCTGTTAAGAATGAAAATGGTGAGATTATTGGAGCTATATCGACAGGATACAAACTTGAGTCAAATGAAATAGTAGATTATATAAAATCGAAATTAAATTGTGATGCTACTATATTTGCAGGAGATACAAGACTTACAACTACTGTAATTAAAGATAATAACAGAGTGCTTGGAACTAAACTAGATAGTAATATTGCTAAAATTGTACTTGCTAATAATTCATATTCTGCTAATACAGACATTCTTGGTATGAAATATGCTACAGCATATTCACCTATTATTGGAGAAGATAATAACGTAGTCGGAATATTATTTACAGGAAAAAGTAAGGCTGAAAGCGATGTTTTCAAAACAGAATTTATAATTAGTAATATCATAGTTGTCTGTGTTGTTTTACTTATATTTGGATTAATTATATATATATATATTAATAATAAAATTTCTAAACCATTAGTAAGAGCCGTAGAGCATTTTAAAATCTTGGCAAAAGGAGACTTCACTAAGATTATGTCAGAAGAAAGTTTAAAGCGAAAAGATGAAATAGGTGATCTTGCTAGAGGAATGGATTTTATGCAACAAGATTTGACTATATTAATTAAAAAAATAATGGAAAATTCACAGGATATGAGTGCAACAAGTGAAGAACTTTCTGCAACTGTAGAAGAATTTTCATCGATGACACAAAGTATTAATGAGTCAATTAAAAATATTAATATTGGAATTCAAGAAACAAGTGCAGCCTCTGAAGAAATATCAGCCTCAATAGAGGAAATAGATACAAATATTAATACATTAACAGGAAAAGCGATAGAGGGTAGCAGTAATGCAACTAAAGCTAAGGAAAGAACAGATGATATGCAAAATAAGGCTAAGTCATCTCTTGATGAAATAGAAAAATTATTTATAGAAAAAGAACAAAAAATACTACAAGCAATTGAAGATGGAAAGGTAGTAGGAAATATAAAGATTATGGCAGATACTATTTCAGGGATATCAGAGCAAACAAATCTTTTAGCATTAAATGCAGCTATAGAAGCGGCAAGAGCCGGAGAACAAGGGAAAGGTTTTTCCGTTGTTGCAGAGGAAGTAAGAAAACTTGCAGAGAAGTCATCAGTAGCGGTAGATGATATAAAAGATACTATTATAAAAGTGCAAAGTGCATTTACGAATCTTTCTGAAAATAGCAATGAAGTATTGAATTTCATACAAGAAAAAGTAAATCCTAGATTTCAATATATGGTCGAAATCGGAAAAGAAAATTATAAGGATGCTGATTTTGCAAGTAAGATGTCAAACGAGATAACTTATATGTCACAGGAAATTTCAGTTACAATTGAACAAGTAAGTAAAGCAATTGAAAGTATGGCGAATACTGCGCAGAAATCATCAGATGAAACAGATACTATAGTAAGTAACATAGCTGATACAGCTAAAGGAATAGAAGAAATAGCATTAACTGCTCAAAGTGAAGCTGAACTTGCGCAAGATTTAAACGAAATAGTACAAAAATTTATAATTTAAATCTTTGATAGCTAATAAAAATATTCGACGCAGTTTTTTTTAAGAGATATAACGGAAATAAAACTAATGCAAATATTTATATTATTAAATATTTATATATAAATTTATAGTTTGATATATATTTAAAGTATACGAGTAACTTAGAATGAGAGAATATCTATATCTAAAGGTAGAAAAAAACAAAATATAATTATGATATAATAATATAGAATATTAGCAAAAAAGTATAATATATTTAGCAATTTATTAATATAAGTAAAATTATAAATTGTTCTAAATAAATGAATGGCAGGTAAAAACATGATAAATGATTTTCAAGAAGAAATTGCAAATAGAAAGTTACGATTAAAAAAAGATATAAAAAAAACTGGTGGTAATTGCGCAAGGATGCTTCTAATATTAGCGATATCGATATACGCGATAGGGTTCGCAATCATATTAGGTATTAAAGTTAGAGGAATGATTCTAGGAATAGACATAAAGAATAATGTTGATACAAATACTATTCTAGGACTTTCAAGTGATGCATATAATTTTTTAATAGGGTATCTTCCATGTATAATTGGTGATGTTATAGTAATCATATTAGCAATAAAGATTACAAAAATAAAAATTAAAGAAGATATTTTTTCGAAAAATAAAGCAACTAAAATGTTTATATTATTAGGAACGATTTCTTGTATAGGAATGGGCATGATTTCAAGTACAATATATGCTATATATTCAACAATTTTTAAAGTAGCAGGAATAATCATTCCAGAACCAGATTTCAGCTTTCCTACACAAAGTGGATATTTAATATTATTCTTAATATATGTATGTTTTTTAGGACCTATTTTAGAAGAAATTATATTTAGAGGATTTATACTTAAGAGCATGCAGAAATATGGAAACTTGACGGCAATTATTGTATCTTCAATTCTATTTTCTATGTTTCATCTAAATTTAGTTCAATTTGTTAATCCTGTATTAATGGGAATTGTTTTAGCATTTATTGCAATTAAATCTAAGTCTATAGTACCATCAATAATAGCGCACATATTTAATAATTCAATAACGTTTGCATTAGCAGGAATATCATTACTTAAAATACCATTACTAGAATCAATATTAGCGGGGATATATATTTTATTTGGAATTTCAGCACTCACATTATTCATTCTTAAATATGGGAAAGACTTTGTGGGAATAATAAAAGAAGATACTAGAATACTAAAAACTTATGAGAAAGTTAAATTTTCTTTTAGTGGAGTATGGGCATTAGCATATATAGCCTTTTATATAGTCTTTGTTGTTGGAATTATGATAGTAACCAATATAATAAAGAATTAATAGAATATGGAAGCAATTTAGGATTCCAGTAAATAGAGTATTTAAATTTGAAGATGTATTCAAAGCTGATTACAGAAATGAATAATTAATAAAGAAAGGAGATAAGCCAAATAATAGCTTATCTCCTTTCTTTATTGTGTAAAATCAAGATTATTAATAATATTAAATATAGAAGTGTTATAAAATAGAAAGTATTCAACTGTGAATGCGCCAGTCACATTGAAAAAATATATTATAGTAAATTTGTTAATTAAAGTACATACTATATAAATAATAATTAAGCGATATTTATTGACACTGCAAAAGTGGATGCTATAATTTAAACATCAAATAGGGGGAATAATTACTATGACAAACAAGGTATTATTATCAATAATAGAGAATTTAAATTATGAACTTATAGAGATATATCATAAGCTACATGAAAGACCTGAATTATCTAATAAAGAATTTGAGACTACAAAGTTAATAAAGCAATCATTGAAAAAAGCAGATATAGAAGTAATTGATTTACCGTTGGAGACAGGACTTGTAGCTCAAATAAAAGGAGATCCAAATGGACCAATTGTTGCTATTAGATGTGATATAGATGCGTTACCAATTGAAGAAGAGACAAGTTTAATGTATAAGTCTAAAAATAATGGTAAGATGCATGCGTGTGGACATGATTTTCATACAGCTGTAATTCTAGGAGCTGCTTATTTAGTTAAAAGATATCAATCTTCTTTAATAGGAACAGTAAAATTTATATTTCAACCTGGAGAAGAAAGTGCAGATGGAGCTAAGAAAATTATAGCAAGTGGTGTTTTAGATGATGTCGATGCAATTTTTGGGATACATAATATTTCAGATGCAGAAGTTGGAGTTATGGGGATAAAAAATGGAGCTATGACTGCAGCTGTAGATAGATTTGAAATTGAAGTTTATGGAGTTGGAAGTCATGCAGCTAAGCCAGAAAAAGGAATAGATCCAATCATAATTGCAAGCAATATAGTTACATCTATCCAAACGATTGTTAGTCGTAACATAGGAGCAATGGAAAAGGCACTTTTAAGTATAACGCATATAGAAGGTGGCAATACATGGAATGTAATTCCTGAATCTGTATATCTTGAGGGAACAGTTAGAACATTAGATGAGAATATACGTGAATTGATGCATAAAAGAATGAATGAGATAATTAATGGAATAGCGCAATCTTTTGGCGGAAGCGCAAATCTTATTTGGCATCCAAGTTCATCAGCAACGAATAATACTGATGAATGGGTTGATTTTAGTACTAAGCTTGGAAATAGAATGGGTTATAGTGTTAAGAAAATTTCTATGGGGTTAGAAGGAGAAGACTTTGCATATTATCAAAAGAAGATACCTGGTGCATTTATTATTGTAGGAACGGGGCAATCTTACGCACATCATCATCCAAAGTATCAAATCGATGAAAAAGCGATTTTAAATTGCTCAAAATATTTCGCTCAGCTAGCAGAAGGAGCGCTTAAAGAAATATTAGATAAAAAGTATAAGCATAAAGTAATATAAATAAAATTATAACAAAGTAAAATCTATAGAATATTTTATGAGCTATCAGAAAAATGAGATTTAAAAAAAGACGATTTTAATTTAATTGTAAGTTCAGGTTATAGAACATGAGGATTGGAAGTAAAGGAAAATAGTAAACATTAATATTGGCTTTAAAAAATATAGTGTTTATGGTACAATGTAATATATTTCAAATATATTATTTAAATTAATAGTATTTTTAATTAGATGAATAATAAGGTTGAAAATTAAATAATAAATTATTTCGGTAAAGTTTATTAAATAGAGAAGTTACTGATTCAAGTCTTTATAGGGATAATTATTTTGTGGTATTCTAGTATAATTAGAGACCAAGGAGGGACGTGAAAAGATGGAGTATAAACTATTTAAGTTACTAGTAGATAGTATTCCACACCCTATTTGGATAAAAGATTCTGACTTAGGATTTATATATGTAAATAAAGAATATATAAATATGTGTAAAGGTGAAGGTAAAGAATTTATTGGACGAAGATATGAAGATATATTTTCTGGCGATTTGATAGAAGATCATCAAAATCAATGCAACTTAGTCGTAAATACATTGAGGCCACTAGATGAAGAATGTTATGTTAATGGAATACATACAAAACGTAATATAGTACCATTGATTAATGAGAATGGAGAAATAGAGGCTATAGCTGGAATATACTCAGATCTAAATATCATAAGGCAAAAAGATGAAGTTATAGAAGATAAAGAAAGTATATTGAAAGTAGTAATGGACACTTTACCAGGGATGGTTTTTTATAAAGATAAAGATGGAAAATATGTCTATGTCAATAAAGAATTTGATAAGTTTTATAATAAAGAAGGCATAGAGACTGTAGTAGGAAAAACAAATTTTGATATACATGATTCAAAAGAATTAGCAATTAAATATACAAAAGAAGATAATGAGGTCATAAAAAAGAAGCAACGTATATGTGCACAAACAATGCTTAATTCAAAAGAAGGGAAAAAAATATACACTGAAGCCGTAAAAGTACCTGTAATTAATAAAAACAATGAGACAGTTGGTGTGGTTGGACTTGTTTTAGATATTACTGAAAAAAAGAAAGCAGAAGAAATATTAAAGAAGCTAAGTTTCACAGACAGCTTAACTGGTCTATATAATAGGACTTATTTTGAAGAAAAAGCACAAGAACTTTTGCGTAAGGAATATCTTCCAGTGGGAGTCATAATGGGAGATGCAAATGGATTGAAATTAGTAAATGATACATTGGGGCACATTCAAGGAGACGAACTATTAAAACTAATAGCGGATGTGCTTAGAGATGTATGTACTGAAAGACAGTTAATATTTAGGACTGGCGGAGATGAATTTGTAATTTTGGTGCCTAATAGCACAGACTATGAATGTGAATCTATTATTAAAAAGATATTTAAACAGTGTAAAAATTATAAACATGATTTAATTGATATAAGTATAGCATTAGGTTCATCTACAACTGATAATTTAAATAAAAGCATATATGCAACTTTAAATGAAGCAGATGATAAAGTGTATCGGAAGAAACTAATGCAAAAAAATAGTCTGAATAATTCAATGATGTATTCATTGCAAACAGGACTTCAAATTAAGAGTTTGGAAACAGAAGAGCATTCAGAAAGAGTCTTAAAACATTGTTTGGCTATTGGTGAAAAATTATCACTTCCAGTGTCGGTAATAGATGAACTAAAAATAGTTGCAAAGCTACATGATATAGGGAAAATAGCAATAAATGAAGAGATATTACTAAAAACAGGAAATTTAGCAGATGATGAATTTGAAATAATTAAAACTCATGCGGAAAAAGGATATAGGATTCTAAAAGCATCTAATCAATTAGATAATGTTGCTAAAGGAGTTTTGACGCATCATGAGAGATGGGATGGAAAAGGGTATCCTCTTAAATTAAAAGGAGAAGGTATACCATTAATAGCTAGAATTGTTAGTATTTCAGATGCATATGATTCTATGACAAATAACAATGCTTATAAAAAAACATTCAGCGAAAAGGAGGCTATTCAAGAATTGCAAAGATGTGCAGGAAAGCAATTCGATCCTGATATAGTCAGAATATTTATAGAATATTTGGAAGAAACTCAATTAAGCAATTAAAGATAAAATTATTTACCAAATATAATAAACTGTTACAAAATCGAAATTTAATTCCGATCTTGTAACAGTTCATTTTTTTATAGGAAAATATAATGTAGATAGTTTGTAGCTATTGACAAAATCAGTTGTTAAGATATAATAAGATTAACAATACCCCCGTAGAGGGGGGAGGAGGAAAAACATGAGTGAAGAGAGAAAAAAGGCGTTACAATCATTAAAGACAGCCAAGGGACAAATTGAAGGAATAATAAAGATGATTGAAGATGATAGATACTGTATAGATATTGCAAATCAACTGCTAGCAGTACAATCATTAATAAAAAAAGCTGACTTAATGATTTTACAAGGACATTTACGTAGTTGCGTAAAAGAAGCTTGTCTTAATGATAATCCTGATGAAAAAATAGAAGAGTTTAATAAAGTTTTAGAAAAATTACTTTCTAAATAAATCTAGATAAAGAGGGGAGAGTGAAGTATGAATAAAAAAGTATTTAAGATTGAAGGAATGACATGTTCTGCATGTTCAAGCCGTGTTGAACGATTTGTTCGGAAATTAGATGGAGTGGATAATGCAAATGTTAATTTTGCGACAGAAACTTTAAATGTAGAGTTTGATGAAAACAAATTAAATAGTGAAAATATAGAGCAATCTGTAGTAAAAGCTGGGTATGGTATTAAGAAAAATTTAAAGATGTATACTTTTAAGATTGAAGGAATGACATGTTCTGCATGTGCTAATCGAGTTGAAAGAGTTAGCAAAAAGCTAAAGGGTGTTCAAAGTGCTGCTGTTAATTTTGCAACTGAAAAGCTTACTGTAAATATAGATGAAGATGAAATTGGTTATGGTGAAATTAAAGCTGCTGTAGATAAGGCAGGATATAAATTAATTAATGAAGAAGAAATAGTAGATGGAAATAAAAAGTTAGAAAAAAGTACAATAATATTAATTAAATTTATTGCATCATTAATATTCACAATTCCGCTTTTAATAATAACTATGGGACATATGCTAGGAATGCCACTTCCATATGCAATTGATTCTATGATGAATCCATTAAATTTTGCAATTGTTCAAGTTATTCTTACATTACCTGTAATGATAATTGGATATAAATTTTATGAGGTTGGTATAAAGAATTTATTCAAGCTTAGTCCTAATATGGATTCCTTAATTGCTATAAGCACATTGGCTGCATTTTTATATGGAGTGTTTGGACTTTATAAAATTAATATAGGTGAAACAGATTATGCTATGCATTTATATTTTGAATCAGCTGCAGTGATTTTAACTTTAATAACTTTAGGTAAATATTTGGAAGCAATTTCAAAGGGAAGAACATCGCAAGCTATTAAAACATTAATGGAATTAACACCTAAAACTGCAACGATTATAAGAGATAATGTTGAAATAATTCTTCCTATAGAAGAAGTGATTGTTGGAGATATAATTATAGTAAAACCCGGTGAAAAGTTGCCTACCGATGGTGATATTATTGAAGGAAGTACTACTATTGATGAATCAATGCTCACAGGAGAAAGTATTCCAGTTGTAAAAATAATAGGAAACAGTGTAATTGGAGCAAGTATTAATAAAACAGGTTTTATAAAATACAAAGCAACTAAAATTGGTAAAGATACTGCACTTGCTCAAATAGTTAAATTAGTTGAGGAGGCTCAAGGATCAAAGGCTCCAATAGCAAAACTTGCAGATGTCATAGCAGCCTATTTTGTACCAATAGTAATAATGTTAGCTATAGCATCTTCTGTAGGATGGGTAATTGCTGGAGAAACACCAGTATTTGCACTAACAATATTTATTGCAGTTTTGGTAATAGCATGCCCATGTGCACTAGGTCTTGCAACGCCAACAGCTATAATGGTTGGAACAGGGAAGGGCGCCGAAAATGGTGTATTAATTAAAGGTGGAGAAGCATTAGAGACAACACATGGAATAAAAACTATTGTATTTGATAAAACTGGTACTATAACAGAAGGAAAGCCTGTTGTTACAGATATCATAACTAATGAAATATCAGAAGATGAAATTTTAATTTTAGCTGCAAGCAGTGAAAAAGGATCAGAACATCCATTAGGAGAAGCAATAGTTAGAAGTGCAGAAGAGAGAAATTTAGAAATTAAGATAATTGATGAGTTTAATGCAATTCCTGGTTATGGAATAGAAGTTAAAATAGAAGGTAAATATATTTTACTTGGAAATAAAAAATTAATGAAAGAAAAGAAAGTGGAAATTAATGTTTTAGTCAAAAATTCAGATAAGTTAGAAAATAGTAATAAGGATCTAGCAGATGAAGCAGAAAGATTAGCGAGTGAAGGTAAAACACCTATGTATATAGCAATTGATGGCATGCTAAGAGGAATAGTAGCCGTTGCGGATACAGTTAAACCAAGTAGTAAAGGCGCAATAGAAGCTCTTCATAGTATGGGTATTAAAGTTGCTATGATTACTGGAGATAATAGAAAAACCGCAGATGCAATAGCCAAGCAAGTTGGAATTGATATAGTACTTTCAGAAGTTTTACCTGCAGATAAGGCAAATGAAGTTAGAAAACTTCAAGGTGAAAATGTAAAAGTGGCTATGGTTGGCGATGGAATAAATGATGCACCGGCACTAGCACAAGCAGATGTTGGAATTGCAATAGGAACAGGTACCGATGTTGCAATAGAATCTGCAGATATAGTTCTTATGAAAAGTGATTTGATGGATGTTATAACAGCAATTAAGCTAAGCAAAGCAACCATTAAAAATATAAAGCAAAATTTATTTTGGGCATTTGGTTATAATGTACTAGGAATTCCAGTTGCTATGGGTGTTCTTCATATATTTGGAGGACCATTATTAAATCCTATGATAGCAGCTGCAGCAATGAGTTTGAGCTCAGTATCAGTACTTACAAATGCATTAAGACTTAGAAAGTTCAAAGCTTAATCAATTGAGAATAAACAAGAAAACACTATAGATTCGAAAAATATATTTTATGAATCTGACTAAATTGATTAAGATAAGAATTATAAATCAAAGATTATGGAGGTGAAAATATGAAGAAGAAATTATTAATTAAAGGAATGACATGTGAACATTGTGTAGCACATGTAAAGGAAGCGTTAGAAAATTTAGATAAAGTAACATTAGTAGAAGTTAGTCTTGAAAATAATTGTGCATTAGTTGAGACTACTAATAGTAATGAGGAATTGAAAGAAGCAATTGAAGAAGAAGGTTATGACGTAGTAAAGATAGAAGAATAGAAAAAAATTTTTAAATTCAATTAAGATTCAATTAAGATTCAATAAAAAAATTAATGGGGGGTGCCCCTCCGTTGATTTTTTCACTGAATTTTTTTATTATAACAATATTATTATTTGTTGCTGCAGCTTAATACATAGGCAGGTGGTATATTTCTATACTCTTTATTTATATCTAGTACATCAAAGTATCCGTTTATATACTGCTTCAGAAACAGTGTGTACTGGAAGGTTATAAACTCTCCATTTTTTCTAAGTATATTTTTAGTTTTCATTAATATAGTTGATGATACACTTTTGGGTAAGCTTGCAAATGGAAGGCCTGACACTACATAGTCGACGTAAGGTATATTATAATCAGCTAAATACTTGTCCACATTTTCAGCAGAACCATGAATTACAAATAGATTGATTTGATCACTATATTTTTCTGTGAGTGACATGAAAAACTCATAATTATATTCTATAAGCAAAATGACAGTATCCTTGTTTCTGCTACTGATAAGTTTATCAGTAAAGACCCCTGTACCTGGACCATATTCTACTATGTACTTGGCATGATTGAAATCAATAGTATCAATCATTTTTTCAGCAAGATGTTTTGAACTTGGCAATATTGCCCCTACAGTTCTAGGCTTGGTTATATATTGGAATAAAAATAATAAACTTTTCATATTTAAAGCCCCCTAATATTTTCTTGATTACATAATTGTACTCTATAAACTAAAGAAAAACCAATGAAGAATTTTATAATTATTAAAATCTTCAATGGATACATTAAATCTATAAAGTTGATAAATAGGATTATATCTTATTTATATAGCAATTATAACATTAATTTCAATATAATGTATATAATTATATTGAAATTAATGTTATAAAAAGATGACATACTTGTGATATTCTAATATCATTAGATTCTAAACAATACATTATAAGTAACTAAAAAGTATTAATATAACTCGTAAGTATTTCATATTTTAATTAAGTAATGGATTTTGTTATTTTATTTAAGGCATAATCTAGTGCACTTTCAAGGTTTGCATTGTTTTTGCCAGCGCCTTGAGCTTGGAATTGGCTTCCACCACCTTTACCATCAATAAGTGATATAGCATCCTTTAAGAGTTCATTCATTTTCACTTCTTTAAAGTCTTTAGAGCAAGAGAATATAATATTAACTTTATCATCAGATTTTACTGCCATTAGGGCAATTGTATTCTCAGTTTCTACAAGTTTGGAAGTAAGATTTGTTATATACTTCAAGTTTTCACCATCAAATATTTTTTTTATAACTTTAATATCTTTTATTTTAGTTGAATTTTCAAGAATCTCTTTAACTTGATATTTAGCCAATAAAATATTAAGGCTCTTATTAGACTCATTAGATTCACGAAGGTTTTCAGTTAAATTCTTTATTCCATTTATAGCTTCATTTTCATTACAATTTAAGTATTTGCATATAGAATTTTGAAATTCATCTTTTTTAAAAGAATCACAAACAGCACGGTCGCCAGCTAAAAATTCTATTCGTGTTCCTTCTTTGTGCTTTTCGAATTTCTTTATTTTAATAAGTCTAAGGTCCTGAGTTGATGATGGGTGAAGACCACAACAAGCATTAATATCAAACTCACCAATTCTAACAATTCTAATATCTTCTTCAGTATTTGGAAGAGCACGTCTAAGAGATAGCTTTTTGAGTTCAGATTTAGTTGGAATAAAAGAGTCCACAGTTAGAGCATCACCTATAATTTTATTTGCAAGCTTTTCAGCCTCTCTAACCTGAACTTCATTTAAAATTCCGTATATATCAACAGAACTTATATCACTACCTAAATGTATTGCAAAGGTATTTGCATTAAAAAGATTAAAGAATGAACCTGATAGCACGTGTTGGCCTAAATGTTGATGCATACCATCAGTTCTTCTATTCCAATCAATAATACATTTAACTTTGTGTATCTTAATAGGCTTTTTTTCAATAACATGATAGATAATAAAATCTTTTTCATAAACATCAAGGATTTCCTGATCTCCTAAAGTTCCAAGGTCACAGCTTTGTCCACCACCACCAGGAAAAAATGCTGTTTTATCTAATATAATGTGAAATTCATTATCGATTTCTTTGATGTCCATGATTTCAGCAGTAAATTCTTTAAGGTATTGATCATCGTAATAAATTTTTTCCATATGTAAACTAGCCTCCCCAATATATTTTATCTAATATTCAGTTATATAAATTAATAGTTTATTTAATCCGAGTCTAAGAATAATTTCAGCATATTCTAGATGAGGTACATAACTTTAATCATATAAAAGAACTTCATCTTAAAAGTGTGATGCTATAATCTTATTATAGCAGATATAGGTTAGTATATTCAAAAAATATAGATTTTTTAATATGATAATGTATTAAAACTCATTAAATAATGAGTATAAAATTCTAAGATGAGAGGATATAATCACTATATTATATATATCAGCAACTAGAAAGCAATGACACTCTTTTGTGAAACTTCACAAAAGAGTGTCATTGCTTTCTGTGGATTATACAGATAAGTACAGTTTTAAACCTAGGTATCTATCGGATATTTATTGATTTTAAATTATAACTTCATGATTGTGTTATTTTTTAATGAAGATAAGCCCTCAGGAGTATGAGTTGATAGATATACTGTATCATTTCCTTTTATGAAAGTTCTTACACTTTCTAATGTTTCTTTTGCTAATTCTTTATCTTCAAAAACTACTGATAATTGATTTTGTCTTAAAGCTTCATCTGTGTAAGTTACATCACCATGTATCATATAATATATGCCACTATTTTCAACAATAACTAGTGAATTACCAGTAGTATGACCGTAAGCGGGTAACATAATAATATGTTCACTTATAACTTCGCTTTTATTAAAATTCTTATATTGTCCATCTTTAAAATCAACTTTAATTATATTTTCACCATTTAGATTTAATGCATCAGATTCTATGTGCGAAAGATAGATTTTAGCATTTTTAAACAGTCTTAACTCTCCAGAATGATCTGGATGCTTATGAGTTAAAATGACTTTATCCACATCATTTGGATCATATCCTATATTTTTTAATGCGGCGCTGAAATCTGCTACTTTTTCTCCCATGTATAACATTGCATCAGCTTTTTTTTCAAAGTCTGGTGTTTCGACAGGAAGGCCTGTATCTACTAAAATAATTTCTTTCCCTGTATCAATCAAGTAATTTTGCAAACTTGCAGGATATTTTTTGCCGAGATTGATTTTTTCTTTTTCAAGAGATCCACCTAATGCAAAGGCTTCTTTCATTTCTCCATTTTTGTAAAACTCTAAAGCTAAAATTTTCATAATGTATTCCTCCAATATATTTTTATTTTAGAGATCAAATGAATTAACAGTTGAGAAAAATTAAATTTAATACAATTGATAACTAAATAAAGTCTACTTCTATTTATGATAATTGTCAATAAAGGTACAGAAAATTTTTAATACAACTGACTATAATTTTATTTATATTGGATAGAAAAAAAAAAAAAGCAAATACTAATTTTAGTTTGTAGAAGAAGGTGATTAGAGAAATGAATATAATGGCTTACTTATCTTTTAACTTTATGATTTATTCATTCATAGGATGGATAATAGAAGAGATTTATAGTTTAATAGTTAGTGAAAAATTTCAAAAAGAAGGGTTTTTAATAGGTCCATTTAAGCCTATGTATGGAATAACGCTTATATTTTTGATTATATGTAATCAGATATTGGGTATTGATGGAATTCCTTCAATATTATTATGTTTTCTAATTCCAACAACAGTAGAATATATTAGTGGATACATGCTAAAACATATTTTTAATAAAATTTATTGGGATTATTCAGATCTGAGATATAATATCCATGGATTTGTAACGCTTAAATTTTCTTTATATTGGACACTATTAAGCTTTATAGGAATTTATTTTTTTCAAAATGTTTTATATAATTTTTACATTGAAAAGAAAATTTTTATTGATACAGCAGTATTAATAGGATTTACTGTACTTGTGATAGATCTATCTTTAACTTTAAAAAAATATCATATTAAAGGTTCAAAAATGATAGTGGATAAAAGATGAAAGAATAAAAAACAGATATAAATATTTACTTTTAATCTAATATCTGTTTTTTATGTATTCCTATTTTAGATTATATAATGTGGCGAGTTTATCAAAAGCTGGCAAGGAATTTTTAATTTTCTCATATGAAATACAATAAGATAATCTTACATGACCTGGGCATCCAAATGTAGAACCTGGTACAAGTAATAAGTTAAATTGCTTTGCATCTTCGCAAAACTTCTTATCATCTTTAATTAATGATTTGGGGAAAAGATAAAAAGCTCCTTGAGGCTTAATACAAGTAAAACCAAGTTCTATTAAATGGTTATATAAGAGGTCACGATTCCTTTTGTATATACTAACATCAACTTCTAAGCCCAAAGACTTTGCTACTACTCGTTGAAATAATGATGGAGCATTAACGAAACCTAAAATCCTATTTGCAATGTTTAAGGAAGATATCATTTCTTCAAAATCATCCATTAATGTATTTGTAACTACATAGCCTATACGTTCACCAGGTAAAGATAATGATTTACTATAGGAATATCCTATGAAAGTATTAGTATAATAGTTCAAAAGACATGGTACTTCAATATTATCATAAACTATTTCTCTATATGGTTCATCAGATATTAAGTATATTGTAGTATTTAATTCTTCTTGCTTTTTCCTAAGCAAATCAGTTAAATTTTGTATTAATTCTTTTGAATAAATAACTCCAGTAGGATTATTAGGATTATTAATTATTAAAGCTTTAGTTTTAAAATTAATAGCTTCACTTAAAGCCTCCATATCAGGTTCAAAGGTGTTTGTATTAGTTTGAGAAATTACGAGTTTACCATCAAAATTTTGAACATAGTTATTATATTCTCCAAAGTATGGTGCGAAAGTAATGACCTCATCATCAGGATTTAAAATTGATTTTAAGATTATATTTAATCCACCTGCAGCACCACATGTCATAATTAGGTTTTTTTTAGAAAGAGATAAATCATATTTTTTGTTTAAAAAAGTACTTATGGCATCTCTAACATCTTCGTAACCAGAATTATTCATATAACCATGCACTAAATTTGGTTTTTCTTCATTTAAGATTTCAATTATAATTTTTTTTACATTTTGTGGAGGTTCAACATTTGGATTACCGATACTGTAATCAAAAACATTATCTTCTCCATAAATTTCTGATAATCTTTTTCCTTCTTCAAACATAGCTCTTATAGTAGAGTTATTTGAAACAAGAGATTTCATTTTATTTGATATCATTTCAATTCCCCCAATTCATACTTATTTTATAAGGCACATAAAAGAAAATAGAATAGTATTCTGACTTGTTATTTTTTTGAATGTTCCTAGATTATTAATTTATAAAATATATCGAAAACTAAATATGAGTGATGCGATAAATATATTTACGAATATATTTATTTTATCACATTTTATAATAATAATTAATATTGTTCCAATTTTTGCTTTTTTAATGTAGCAGAGTTTTCTGTGGAAATTTTATTTTGTAAAATATATGTAAAAGCTATTTTTTAATTAAGGGTATATGATAATATATAAGTAAAATCTAATTCAAACAATTATTGCTAGTATTTGTAATAGAATGCATGATGTGGATAAGCTTGTGGATAAACATCGCATTTATTTCAAAAAAATAAGAATAAAGCTAGTAAATACAATGAATGGGTATAATGTTTACAATTATATAATAGCTGTGGATAAATTAACTGGAAAACCTAATCTATCATTAGAATTAAGAAACAAAAAAAAGATATTTAATATTTTAGAATAAAAATATTGAAATTTTTCTAAGAGTATACAACATTTATCCACATATTGTGGATAAAGCTTGTGAATATTGTGGATAAGTATATAAAGATATTATCATATAAGGTAGTATGATATAATTATTAATTAGTTAATATGAGATTATTATCTAAGATATTAATTAAAAACAAGGTAATACAGATTAAGAGAATAGATTTAGAATTAAAACTCTTATTAAAGGCATATTCCAAAAATAAGTGGAATGGTTGCTTAATAAAATAATATATTGTCGAACAATAAAAGAGTGCACAATTAAAAGAAATTATTATATAGTGAATTGTGATTATGAAAGTTTAATGAATAATTATGGGCGGAGGACAGAGATTATGGTAAATAAAGAGGTCAAATTTGTTCCACAAATAAAGGGTACGCTTAGAAATCATGTAATTGAGGTTCCAGAAGTTATAAGAAATTGTGGAGGAATAAAGATTTTTGGAAAAAGAATAAAGTCATTATTATTTAGTACTGATGTTGCAGTAATAAGAAATAGTAATGCAGATGCAATTATTGCAGTATATCCATTTACACCACAGCCACTAATAACACAAGCACTTGTAATGTCATCAGATGTTCCAGTTTTTTGTGGCGTTGGAGGAGGAATAACACAAGGAAAAAGAGTTGTAAATTTAGCTATGGACGCAGAATTCAAAGGTGCAATGGGAGTAGTAGTAAATGCTCCTACAACTAATGAAATTGTTCAGAAAATCAGAGCTACTATAGATATACCCGTTATAGTGACTGTTATTTCAGAGGATGAAGATATTGGTAAAAGAATTGAAGCCGGAGCTACTATATTAAATGTTTCAGGTGGAAAAAAGACAGCTAACATAGTTAGAAATATTAGAAGAAGATTTCCTGAATTTCCTATAATAGCTACTGGTGGACCAACCAATGAGTCGATTAATGAAACAATTCAAGCAGGAGCTAATGCTATAACTTTTACGCCCCCATCCTCAGCAAGTATTATGTGTAGCCTTATGGACGAATATAGGAATGAATAAGATTAAGCAAGAATATTCTATCTCTAAAAGAGTAATGAATTTCCATTGAAAAGATGTTGATTAAAGTTAAAATTATGGTATCATATTTATAATAGTTTAATAATATAATAATAAGATAATTATTATAAGTTTAAAACGATATAAATCTATTATAGAAAATTGTGTGAAATATTGTTCATAGAAATTTGGCGTAAAGAGCTACTACTCGTCACAGAACTATTCTGTGGCGTTTATTTTTTAATTTATAGGAAATTATAGAATTTTAGAAACTTGAGAGGTTGATTAAATCTATCTTTAAGATTCAGACTGTATTAAATTGGAATGAAAAAGAGCTGAAGAATCATTATGAAAAGAGCGTGTTGCAGTTACTTTCGTTTTTATGAGGAGAGAATCTAAACTTATGATTTTGTTTGGCTCACTTACTCCGTGAATGTATGTGAGTGAACTTTCTTTTTAATTAAGCAATAATTGATAAAATTTAATTTGGGGGTTAAGGAAATGAAATTATTTGGAACTATGAAGTCACAAGATAACCAATTAGTAATTGGAGGAGTTAGTGCGAAAGATTTAGTAAAAGAATATGGCAGTCCATTATATGTATTTGATGAAGATCTAATAAGAGAATATTGTAGAGATTACAGAAAATATTTTAACTGTGAAAAAAATAGTAATAGAGTAGCCTTTGCTGGGAAATCATTTTTAACGATTCAAATGTGTAAATTGTTAAAAGCGGAAGAAATGTGCCTAGATGTTGTATCTGGTGGAGAATTATATACTGCATATAAAGCAAATTTTCCACTTGAAAGAGTGATGTTTCATGGAAATAATAAGACGTTAGATGAGCTAGAACTAGGAATTAAGCTTGGAGTAGGGAATTTTGTTGTAGATAATTATTATGAAATGGATGCATTAAATGACATAGCCAAAGAATACAATAAAATACAAAATATATATTTGAGAATAACGCCAGGAATTGAAGCACATACTCATGAATATATAAAGACAGGACAAATAGATTCTAAATTTGGGTTTGCACCAGTTGAAAATGTTATAGAAAATGCAATAAAAAAAGCTATAAATCTAGAAAATATAAATTTTGTTGGCATACATTGTCATATAGGTTCACAAATATTTGAATTAGAGCCATATGAAGATGCTGTTGAAATAATGTTGGAACTTGTACGAGACACCAAAAAAAACCTTGGATATTTAATAAAAGAAGTAGATTTTGGAGGCGGATTTGGTGTATACTATACTGAAAAAGATAAACCAAGAACAACAGAAGAATATTGCAAAACAATAATTAATAAAGTTAACGAGGTTTGTGCAAGAACTAATCAAGAAAGACCAATACTTACAATAGAGCCAGGAAGAAGTATTGTAGCTAATGCTGGAATTACTTTGTATACTGTCGGTTCAGTTAAAGAAATTCCAAACGTCAGAAAATATGTTTCAGTAGATGGTGGAATGACTGATAATATAAGACCAGCTCTTTATAATGCAGAATATGAGTGTATTATTGCAAATAATATACAGGCACTTAATGAAGAACGTGTGACGATAGCAGGAAAATGTTGTGAATCAGGAGATATATTATTAGAAAATATCAAACTTCCAGAAGTTAAAAGTGGAGATATTTTAGCAGTAATGACTACAGGAGCTTATGGCTATTCTATGTCAAGCAATTATAACAAAATACCAAAGCCAGCAGTAGTTATGGTTAAAAATAATGAAGCAAGGATTATTTGTAGAAGAGAGTCTTATGAAGATTTATTGAAAAATGATATAATATAATATTATTTCTCAATATTATATAAAACATGTATGCACTAATTTTAAGATTGGTGCATATTTTTATTTTTTGATTGGAAATATTAATTGTGAATTATTTTGTCTAAAAATTAACAACTTGTAAAGATTTAAAAGAATAAATTATGGTATACTAAGGTAGTATAAAAAAAAGTAAAATATAAAGATGGAGGCAAGCTGTGGCAAAAAAAAATGAAAGTCAAATATTACAAGATGAAAAACCGAAAAAGAAGTCAATAATAAAAGAATGGATAATAGATATAGTAGTTGTTGCTTGCGTAGCACTTTTTGTTTGGCAGTTTGTAGGTTATGGTGTATGGATCACTAGTGGTTCTATGATTCCAAGGTTAGAAGTTAAGGATAGATTGATTGTAACAAGAGTACATAATCCTGAAAATTTAAAGGAAGGGGATATTGTGCTATTTAAAAATGACGAATTTAAGGGCGAAATTTTGATAAAGAGATTAATAGGATTTCCAGGGGATAAAATAGAAATTAAAAATGGCATTGTTTTTAGAAATGGAGAAGAACTTAAAGAAGATTATGTGAAAAACAATGAAAAATATAATGGAACATTTAAAGTGCCAGAAAACAAGTACTTCTTTCTAGGTGATAATAGAGCAAATTCTGATGATGCAAGATATTGGAAGGACCCTTATATCGATGAATCGTATATAGAAGGAAAGGCTAGAATTAAATATTATCCAATAAAAGATTTTGAGATATTCAAATAATATGTATAAAGGACAATTGAATATTGATTAAAAGTATAAATAGTATTAAAATGCTATATTAAATATATAGTGCAATATATAAGAGTAATTTTAATAAAAAGGGAGAACATTATTAATGATAGAAAATGATGATATAATGAAATCAAAAGATATAGATGTAGATAATCATCAAAATGGCACACCAGATTATGCGGAAGTAAAAAATATAGAACACGACAAAGAAAGCAGTGTATTAAAAAAAGGTTTTATAGGGATGTTTACATCAAAAAATGGTTTTTTTAGAGAATGGATAATTCCAATCATAGCAGCTATAGGAATCGCGTTTCTAATAAATAAATTTTTAGTTTATAATGTTTATATACCAAGTGAATCAATGGTTCCAACTTTAAATATTGGTGATAAATTAATGGTGACTAGAATCTATGATACTGATAAAATTAAAAGGGGAGACATAATTGTATTTTATTCAGAGGAACTTGATGAAATACTTATAAAAAGAGCAATAGGACTTCCAGGAGATGTTATTAAAATACACGATGGTATTGTTAATATAAATGGAGAAGATACTAAGGAAAATTATATTAACAATAATGAAAAGTATGATGGTGATTTTAATGTACCTCCTAATAAATTCTTTTTCTTAGGAGATAATAGAAATCGTTCAAATGATGCTAGAAGATGGATTAATCCATATATAGATGCTTCCAACATACAAGGAAAAGCTAGAATTAAATTCTATCCATTTAAAGATTTTGGTAGTTTAACTTAGGAAAATACACTAATAAGATAAGAAAGCTTAGTTAACTAATTCTTAAAATTGATTTATGTATGCTATGAAATGAGGATGTTAAAATGAATGATAAATATATAATAGATAGAATTGAAGGAAACTATGCTATTATTGAAAAAGAAAATGGAGATATGTATAAGATATCTATTAAAAATATTAGGGGAGATTTTAAAGAAGCAGATATTTTAATTAGCAAAAACGAATATTTTGAGGTAGATAAAAGTTTTACACTAAATAAAAAAAACAAGATAAAGGAAAATATGAAAGACATGTGGGAAGAATAATACATATTATAATATACAAAATAATAATGAAGATTAATGGAAGGTGATTACATGCAGAATAATAACAATAAAAAGAACAACAAGAAGAACAACAAAAATAAGAATTCTATGACTGTGGCAATTACTTATTTTCTGATAGCTTTTGCATTTGTGATGGCATTTAATTATGCAAAAGAAACAACTACGACTAAAGAAGTTACATATAATGAATTTGTAAAGTTACTAGAAGAAAAAGGGATCTCAAAGGTTGTTATAACGAATGAGAATCTACTAATAACACCGACTGAAGATAATGAAGAATATAAAGGAAAAACTTTATATACAGCAAATATAAATGATGAAAATTTAATTCCAGCTTTAAGAGAAGCTGAAATTGATTTTACAGGTAAAAATCCAAAAGAAACCCCAATTATGAATTTTATGCTTACGTGGATATTACCTATGGTATTTATATTTTTCATGTGGAAATTCTTGTTCTCTAAAATGGGCGGCGGTGGCGGCGGGGTCATGGGCATGGGTAAGAATAACGCTAAAATCTATGTGGAGAGTGATATAAAAGTAACTTTTGATGATGTGGCAGGACAAGAGGAGGCTAAGGAATCTTTAAAAGAAGTAATAGATTTCTTAAATGGTCCAACTAAATATACTGATATTGGAGCTAAATTGCCTAAGGGAGTTTTACTTGTAGGACCTCCAGGGACCGGTAAAACACTTATTGCAAGAGCTGTGGCAGGAGAAGCTAAGGTACCATTTTTCTCACTTTCAGGTTCAAGCTTTGTTGAAATGTTTGTTGGTGTTGGAGCTTCAAGAGTTAGAGAATTATTTAAAGATGCAGTTGCAAAAGCACCATGTATTGTATTTATAGATGAAATTGATGCAATCGGTAAGAGTAGAGATAGTCAAATGCAAAGTAATGATGAAAGAGAGCAAACTTTAAATCAGTTACTTTCTGAAATGGATGGATTTGATTCGTCTAAGGGCGTAGTTTTACTTGGAGCTACAAATAGACCTGAAATACTTGATAAGGCATTACTTAGACCGGGTAGATTTGATAGAAGGGTTATTGTTGATAGACCTGATTTCAAAGGAAGAGAAGCAATACTTGTAGTTCATGCTAAAAATGTAATTATAGGTAATGATGTGGACTTAGCAGAAATAGCTAAGAGTACTCCAGGAGCTGTAGGAGCTGATCTTGCTAATATTATTAATGAAGGTGCGCTAAGGGCTGTAAGAAGAAGAAGAAAAACCGTACTTCAAGAAGATTTAAGAGAAGCTGTTGAAGTAGTAATTGCTGGTAAGGAAAAGAAAGACTCAATTCTTTCACCTAGAGTGAGAGAAATAGTAGCATTTCATGAAGTAGGCCACGCATTGGTTGCTACAATGCTTAAGAATACAGAACCTGTGCATAAAATAACTATAGTCCCTAGAACAATGGGCGCATTAGGTTATACTATGCAAATAGAAGAAGAAGAAAAATTCTTAAATACTAAGCAAGAGTTAATAAATGAAATAACAATACTAGTAGGTGGTAGAGCAGCAGAAGAAGAAGTCTTTAATCTGTCTACAACAGGAGCATCAAATGATATAGAACGAGCTAGTGCAATAGCTAGGAATATGGTTTCTATATATGGAATGAGCGATAGATTTGATATGATAGCTTTAGCATCAGTACAAAATAGGTATTTAGATGGTAGGGCAGTCAGAAACTGTAGCGAAGAAACTTCAACTATACTAGATGAAGAATGCATGGACATAATAAAAACTGCTCATAAAAAAGCCAGAGAAATTTTAAGAGAAAATAGAGACTTAGTAGATGCTATAGCAAATAGACTTCTAGAGAAAGAAACTTTGTTTAGCGAAGAATTCTTAGAATTTGTTTATGAAAAATATCCAGAGATGAAAGGGGAGAATGAAAAAGAAAAATCTGAGCGCCATAAGCAAATCAAGGAACTAGAAGAAAGAAGAGCTAAAAATCACTTAGATATTGTTATAGATGATAAGGATGCTGAGAGCAAAGGAAATTTTGAAACTGGAATTGGAAATACAAGTATCACTAATGGAGAGAATAAAAATGTAATTGGAAATGAAGATTCAGTTAATTCAGAAGTGAATGACATAGATAAAAATGAAACTAAGGATTTATAAATCGAAACTTCTTAGGTGAACTTTAGAAAAGTTATAGATATGATAAGAAATATAAAGCCTAAGTTAAGGTTATGTTAGATATATTAAAATAAAAAATTTGATGCACAATTGGGGATATAAAACTAAGATAGAGTTTTTAGCCTCACATTGTGCATTATTAAAATAGTTAGCGGTGTCCCTACATTGAATTAAAGGAGTTGTAATATTGAGCAAAGAAGTAGATTTCTTAAGAGAAGAAAATAAGTTAAAGGATATTTTGGAGATATTAAATAAAGAGATTCTGAGTTATTTAGAAAAAAGAAAGAATATTACAAAATATATTATTGATGCTAGAAAAAAATATGTTGAAGACTATAAGGATGATGAGGATCAGATCATAGATTATTTCGACCATGAAAATTATGTTAAAGAAGAAATATATAGAACAATTGATAAGAGACTTATGGAATTTACAAAGCTTAAAGAAGTACCTTATTTCGGGAAAATTACTTTCAAGGAAGGCGAGGATATTCCAGAAGATATTTATGTAGGAAGATATGGATTTACTTTAGAGGATAGTTATGAACCTTTGATTGTTGATTGGAGGGCACCTATTTCAACACTTTTCTATAAGGGAACCCTTGGAAGCGCAAATTATAATCCACCATCAGGAGAGATAGAAACTGATATATTATCAAGAAAACAGCTTATAATTAAAAAAAGTACGCTAAAGGGTGTATTTGATTCTGAATTAGATGTTAAGGATGAAATACTTCAAATGGTTCTAACTGAAAATTCATCTGATAAGTTAAAAGATATAGTAATGACTATTCAAAGGGAGCAAGATGAGATTATAAGAGAAGATAGAAATAAAATAATTGTTGTAAATGGAGTTGCAGGATCAGGTAAGACAACTATTGCACTTCATAGAATTTCTTACTTACTTTATAATTTTAGAAAGCAATTTGGAGATAAGGTATTAATTTTCGGACCTAATGATATATTTATGGATTATATAGCACAGGTATTGCCATCACTTGGAGAGAGTAACATAAAGCAAACTACTTTTGAAAATTTCGCAATAAAAGAACTTAAATTAGTAGATAAAAATATAAAGGGATTTGGAAGTTATATTGAAGATTCTATGAATGGAAATGAAGTTGCATTAAAAGAATATAAATACAAAAGTTCTAAGGAATTTGTAAATTTATTGGATTGTAATGTAGAAGAGCTAGATAAAGAATATTTCAAAATACAAGCAATTAAATTTGATGGACAAGAAATAATTTCAATAGAAGAAATAGATGAGTTATTTAATGTCTATTATAAGGATATGCCGTTGTTTAGGAGAAGTGAAAAGATAAAGAGGATACTCACATCTAAAATTAAGGATAAAAGAGATGCAGAAGTTTATAAATTAAATGCTGAATTTAAAGAAAAAATAAAGAATCTATCTGATAATGAAGTAGAGATAGAAAAAAGCAATATGGAATATATAGGAAGAATGAAAATAAGAGAGATCCTAAGAAAAGTGATAAATTCTCGTAATGAATTAGATGCCTGGATTAAGCCCGAACCAGTTATAGACATTTATAAGAGAATTATTGATTTAGAAGGATCCAGAGAAGAAAATAAAAAATTAGGATACATGGACTTGGCAGGAATTCTTTATTTAAGGGTGAAATTACAAGGATTAAAAGTTAGGGATGAGATAAAACATATTGTAATTGATGAAGCACAAGATTATAGTTTTATACAATTTGAAATCATTAAACGAATGACAGGATGCAAGAGCTATACAATAGTTGGAGATTCTAATCAAAGATTAATTATAACTAGCAAAGAACCTGCAATGCTTCATTTAGACGAAGTGTTTGGAGATTCTAATATCGAAATCAAAAAATATGACTTAAATAAGAGTTATAGATCAACTCAAGAAATAATGGAATATGCAAATAAATTCTTAGATGAAGATAAGATAATTCCTTTAGTTAGAAGAGGGGAACCTATCATTGAAGAGGAAGTTTCATCAAATGATGACTTCATAAAAACACTCATATCAATAATTGAAGATTATGAAGAAGATGGACATGAAAATATAGCGGTAATATTTAAGGGTAAGAAAGAATTAAATAAATTTGCATCCCTTATCAAAGAAAAAATTAGTATACAAAATGTAGATAGCGAAGATATCCTCTATAAAGGTGGAAAGGTACTTATACCAGCTTATTTAGCTAAAGGTCTAGAATTTGATGGTGTAATAATAGTAGAAAATAAAGAAATTCAGCCTTTAGTTAAGTACATTATGTGTACAAGAGCACTACACAGATTATCTGTAATTAAAGATTTAATATAAATTATTATAGATAATTAAAGTGAAAGCCAGAGCTATGGTTAATATATATTTAGGATTAATACATAAAAAACATAATAATATATATAATAATGTTATGAAAAGTTTAATTTTAAATAATAAAAATTCAAAAATCCCATAGTTATCTATTGAATAAATATTAAATAATGTGTATAATTATACTATTAAAACAACAAAAATATAAGGTTTAAATACAATTATGTTAATTAACATTTGATACAAAATTTGGGGATGATATAAATTTAGGGAGGTAATAATAATGAAAAATGGAATAGTAAAAAAATTAGTGGTAGCAGTAGCAGTAGCAACTATAGCTATAAGTATGGTTGGATGTGGAAGTAATGCAAAAAAAGAAAGCCCTAAGAGTGATGCTTCAGCATTAGACGCAATAAAAGCAAAAGGAAAACTTGTAGTTGGAACAAGTGCTGATTACCCACCATATGAATTTCATTCAACTGTAGATGGAAAAGATAAAATAGTTGGATTTGATATTGAAATTGCAAAAGAGTTCGCAAAGGATTTAGGCGTAGAGCTTGAAGTGAAAGACATGTCTTTTGATGGATTACTTGTAGCCCTTCAAGCAGATAAAGTAGATATGGTATTTGCAGGAATGACGCCTACAGATGAAAGAAAGCAAAACGCAGATTTTTCAGACATATATTTCACTGCAACACACAGATTTATGCTTAGATCGGGAGAGGAAACTTCAATAACTAAAATGGAAGACTTAAAAGAAAAGAAGATTGGAGTTCAAAAAAGTTCTATCCAAGAAGGTATTGCACAAGCTAATTTTGATGCAGCAAATATTAAATCATTAGAAAAAGTTACTGATTTAGTACTGGATTTAAAGAATAAAAAAGTAGATGCAATTTTAGTTGAAGCAACAGTTGCTGATATAACTGTTCAAAAGAATCCAGAGATTGCAGTTGCAAATACGTTAGAAGTTAAAGACCCAGATGGTGGAGCTGCTATAGCAATGAAGAAAGACTCACAAGAGTTACAAACAGAAATTAATAAAACAATAAAAAGATTGAAGGATGCAGGTAAAATAGAACAATTCTTTACAGATGCAAATAAATTAGCAGAAGAAGAATAAAAAAATTATATTACATTATAGATAATTAGAATTTAAGGCAACACTTCTTAGAATATTAAGATTGTGATGCCTTAAATTATTATAAATTGAGTTTGGAGGTATGATAATAAAATGAATATAATGGACGAAGTTTTAGATATCAATAATGAATTAATAAAATGGAGAAGAGATCTTCATAAGATACCAGAAATAGGAATGATTTTACCTATGACATGTGAATATGTAAGAAATAGATTGGATGAAATGAGCATAGAATATGGTACATATAAGAATCATTCTGGAATATGTGCTGTTTTAGGCAATAAAGAGGGAAAAACAATTGCTATAAGAGCAGATATGGATGCTCTAGAAATTAAAGAAGAAACAAATTTAGATTTTAAATCTGAAAATGGAAATATGCATGCTTGTGGTCATGATGCGCATACAGCAATATTACTTGCTGTAGCTAAAATACTTAAAAGAAATGAAGAAAAATTAAAGGGAAAAGTTAAATTAATATTTCAACCTTCGGAAGAATGTGCTCCTGGTGGAGCATTAGCAATGATTGAAGATAAAGTATTAGAAAATCCTAAGGTAGATGCAATGTTAGCATTGCATGTTGAAAATTACTTTGAAAACTGTAAAGATGGAGACGTAATAGTTAAGTATGGAAGTATGACTGCATTTGAAGACCCAATTAATATGAGAATAATTGGGAAGGGCGGGCATGCATCTACTCCTGATTTATGCATAGATCCAATTTCTATTGCTACCTTAGTTATTAATAATATTCAGTATATTTTAACTAGGGAAGTAAAACAAACTATGCCTACAGTAATAAGTTTTACTAGCATTCAAGGGGGAAGAAACTCTAATAATATTATTCCAGATGTAGTAGAAATAAAGGGAACTGTAAGAAGCACAGATCTTGAAACAAGAAAATTCGTATTAAGAAGAATAGAAGAAATTGTATCAGGATTAACTAAAATAATGAGAGCAGATTTTGAATTAAATTTTGATGGTGGATGCTTGGGAGTTGTTAATGATACTGGTATGGTAGATATGTTTATAAAATCATCAAAAAAAATATTAAAAGAAGAAGAAATTCATATTGCGGAAGATTGTGTTATGGGAGCAGAAGATGCAGGATTCTTCTTTGAAAAGGTAAAAGGATGTTATTTTAAGCTATATAATCCCGTAGCTTTTGAAGATGGGATAGTATATCCATTACATAATTCAAAATATATCATGGATGATTCAGTATTATATAAAGGAGTTGCTTTGTTTTTACAGACAGCTATAGATTATTTAAATGATTAGAGATATATAATTAGACACTAAGGTACAATCAAGAAAATAACAAGTCTATCTACCAAGCCTATTTTCAATCATGCTACGTTAGTAGATTGCCCTAATAGGAGGCTCGCTATGAGATAAATATGCTCTCTTGATTGATGGGAAATAATCATGGAATTCTGGACTTGTTATTTTTTTACATGTGCCTAAGGTAACACTTCTTAAAATATTAAGACTGTGATACCGTAAGTTTATGTAAAGCAATTTTTATAAGTGTCAATTATAGCAATTGATAATTAACAACTAATAACTTATAATGATTAAATATAGATTTCATTATTATAAGTTAGATAATAATTAATTGCTTATTAATAAGCAAACTTTGATAATTAACAATTAGGAGGAAAAAAATTGAATTTTACATTTTTAGACAAGTACTCTGGATATTTTTTTAAGGGAACAGAGATAACTATTGTATTAGCAGTTTTTGCAGTGTTATTTGGAACAATTTTAGGACTTGCATTAACACTTTTAAGACGCTCAAAATTCAAAGTAATAAGTTTTATAGCAACAGCTTATGTAGAATTTGTAAGAGGTACTCCACTTCTAGTTCAAATCTATATAATCTACATTGGATTGCCTAAATTAATAGGGATAGATATGCCTGATATGATTGTAGGTGCATGTGCACTTTCATTAAATTCAGCAGCATACATATCTGAAATAATTAGGGCTGGAATTGATGCAGTAGATAAAGGGCAAATGGAAGCCGCAAGAAGTTTAGGAATGAATCAGAAATTATCAATGCTTTATGTTGTGATACCTCAAGCATTTAAGAATATTTTACCGGCTCTTGGAAATGAATTTGTTTCAGTAATTAAAGAATCTTCGATGGTTTCTGTTATTGGAGTTGCAGAACTTATGTATAATGCAGGAGTTGTAAGAGGTAATACTGCTTTAGGTTTAGAACCTGTAATAGTAGCGGCAGTAATCTACTTTATATTAACTTTCACAATGACAAGAGGATTAGGTTATGTAGAGAGGAGGATGAAAGCAAGTGATATACATTAAGAACTTACATAAGAGTTTTGGAAAAAATAATGTTTTAAACGGAATAGATGAGCATATTAGTAAGGGTGAAGTAGTAGTTGTAATTGGACCATCTGGTTCAGGGAAGAGCACATTTTTAAGATGTCTTAACTTATTAGAAACACCAACATCTGGCCAAATTACTTTTGAAAACAAAGATATAACATCAAAATCTACGAATATAGATACAATAAGAGAAAAAATGGGAATGGTTTTCCAACAATTTAATTTATTTCCTCATAAGACTGTATGTGAAAATATATGTTTAGCACCTATTAAAGTAAAGAAACTTTCAAAAGATGAGGCAAAGAAAAGAACAATGGCTTTATTAGAAAAAGTTGGGCTTGTAGATAAGGTAGATGCATACCCTGCTTCGTTATCAGGTGGACAAAAACAAAGGATTGCAATAGCTAGAGCCCTAGCTATGCAGCCAGATGTTATGTTATTTGATGAGCCAACATCAGCTTTAGACCCTGAAATGGTTGGAGAAGTTTTAAGCGTTATGAAAGATCTTGCAAAAGAAGGAATGACAATGTTAGTAGTTACACATGAAATGGGTTTTGCAAGAGAGGTTGGAGATAGGATACTATTTATGGATGGCGGAAAAATAATAGAATCAGGGACTCCAGAAGAAGTATTCAAAAATCCTAAAAATGCGAGAACAATAGATTTTTTATCTAAGGTTCTTTAGGTTATAAAATAAGAGAATTAAAGAAGCTGTTGCAAAATGATTTTTACAAATCATTATAAGCAACAGCTTATTTTTATTGCTCATAGAAAATTATAACAATAGATTTCTATGGATTAAGAGGAAAAGGTGCTAATCAAGCAGTAGAAGCAAAAGATGCGGAGCAATAGGGATTTGTGTGCTCAAGAGAAAACAGGATGTAAAAAATTCAAGTATTGATAGCGCTGTATTGATAAAAATGACCAATATAGAGTAAAGGTAGCTTATATGAACTACCTTTTAAGTTTATGTTAACTATTAATACGTGAAGATGTGTAACCATATTTAATTGTAGTACCATAACCTTTTCACATAGTACAAATTAATATAATACATAGAGTACTGAAAGTAAAAGCCCTCTAAAAATAAACTATATTTGATTTTCTAGTTAGCCAAAGCACCAGAAGAATTTAATGTATAACCATCAACAACTGTGTTAGCTGACATAGCACCTGATGCATTTAAGTAGTACCAAGTTCCATTATCATTTAACCAACCAGTTTTCATAGCACCTGATACATTTAAGTAGTACCAAGCTGATCCATCTTCAATCCAGCCAGTAGCCATAACACCATCAGATTTTAAGTAATACCAGACTCCACCAACATTAACCCACTTACTAACAATCTTAGTACCGGTCGCATCATTAAAGTTCCAAGTACCATCAGCTAATTGAATCCAACCAATTGAAGCTGTAGTAGTAACTGGAGTCACTGCTGCTGAGTCAGCTGCAGTTGCTGCAGTTCCTTCATTTACAGTTGTGTAAATATTTCCATCTTCTTGCCAAGCAATTAAGTTGTTCTTATCGTAAACATTTATTTGATCTAATGAAGAATCAACATTGTAAACTTCAGTAAATGAACCATCTGTAAATTTATATATTTTACCATCTGTGACAGTCCAAACGTCCCCACTAGCATCTACATCAAATGAACCATATGCATCTTCTGATTTGTCAAAATCTAAATCTTTATCATTATCTCCATTATCTTCTACCATATAAACATCTACTTTATCATCTAGGTCAAATAAATTATCAGTACCTGTTTCATCTCCTGGTCGTGACTTTGTTAGATATTCACATTTATCTTTAGTAAGGGTAAACTTTACTGCTTGAATATTGTCAGTATTAACTCTAATCATAGTTAATTGACCATTAGATATTGTGAATTTAGGTTTAAGTACTCCTTCCCCATTATCATAGAATACAGATTGATCTAAGTTAGATCCAAGCACGGCATCTTGTGAGATAAAATTATATGCGTCTCCTGCATCTCCTAAATCAAATTCCTTCCAGCCTTTATCTCCAAGTTCATAAGATTCCACTGTTTTTGGAATATAAGCATCATCTACTTGATCTCCTTGTGCTTTAGAAATTTTTTGGATGTAATAACGTGTAGTTGTTTTCGCATCTGCATAAATTGAACCAGTTGCATCAGGTATTGCTGATACGTCTGCAGCAGCAGCAGTAGTTACATTACTTTCAGGATCAAGAAATGTTGACGCATCTGATGTATCAGTTATAGCAACTTTTGCTAAAGCATATATATAATCCTTATCTTGAGTTAATGCTACTGGTTGTCCCAACAATGTAGCTAGTAAACCAGTATCATCATCTACATCGTCTACAGAATTACTAAATTCATTAATTTTAACCATTTTACCTTTTTCTGAAGAATATGCGTATATATTTGCTAAATTAGAAGCATCTATATAGTTACCTGAATTATCAGTAAACCCATATAAATATTGACTAGCTACTAGATTATCATCAGCCTTTCCAGCTGATGCATCAACTGCATATGAATACCAAGTATCTCCAAGTTTACTTCCTGGTATTGTTCCAGTTAAATTATAAGCATCAGTATTATAACCTAAGTTGGTCTCTGCGTCTACTTCTATATCACTACCATATCTATCAGTTTTCTTTAATTTTGATTTTAATTTTGTAGCAGCATTAGCTGCATCATCTTCTGGAGTTTGATTGTCTATTACATCTCCACTAGTTAGGTCGATTAAGTATTGATCTGATGAATCATTTGCAAATGCATATTTAGCTTCATATAACACATTAAGATCTGCATCTGAGATGTCATCTAATACCTTGTCTTTATCTCCTCCATTATAATAGATGGAACCGTCTTCATCATTACTTTTATATCCTTGATATACATATTTACCATCTGCATATGCTATTGCGTTTTCGATAGTACCATCTTTGGTTCCTAATCTTGATGAAGAATCTGATGCTATAGCTGGTATAATTGATATAATAGAAGCAGCGACTACTAATAAACTAATAACTTTCTTTCCTCTTTTTAACATATATTCCACCCCATTAAATATAATTTCAACCAAATTCTATCATAAAGCTAAATTACTGTAAAGGTTTAAACAAAGATAACTATACTTTTGTAATTATTCACATATTTAATACTAATTTAACTATTATTTAGTAATTATTTACTAATAATTTACTAATATAATAAGTAATTAACATGAAACCTTAAATTTTTAGTATCTAGTTAATCTAATCCAAGAGTAAATTTCGCTTGCCAGAACAGATTCAAATAATAAATTAAGGACTCGTACTATCCCAAAATGACGTCGAAAATATTGTGTTCTTATGGAGTTAGGATATTTTTCTGAAGAGATAATTAAAGCAATGAAAAATTCTACTCACCATTAGTTAATAGAGGTAAAAGATTATAGGATACTTCCATTATTCAGCAGCTAATTATTTTTTTATCTAAATCTATTGTAAATGTATACAAATAGGTGTATTATCTAGTTAACCGGTTGACTAGATAGACTAACTAGATAATGGAGGTATGATATGAATAATATTTGTGTTTTAGGAAGTATAAATATGGATTTAGTTTTTCAAATAGAAAATATACCTAAAGATGGAGAAACAATATTATCAAAGGGGTTTAGAAATAGCCCAGGAGGAAAAGGTGCCAATCAAGCAGTAGCAGCAAAAAGATCTGGAGCTAATGTTTACATGATAGGTAAGGTTGGAAATGATGATAATGGGAATAATATGATTGAAGGTTTAAAAAAGGATGATATAAACACTGAATATATTTCAGTTGATAATAAGCAGCCAACAGGAATGGCAATAATAATGGTTAATAAAAGTGGAAATAATTCTATAATTCTTGAAGCTGGTTCTAATATGAAAATAGATAATAGTGATGTAGATAATTCAGATGAAGCAATTTTAAATAGTGATATTATAATTTCTCAGTTCGAAACTCCAGAAGAAACTTCAATTAGAGCTTTTAAAAGAGCTAAAGAATTGAATAAAATAACAATATTAAATCCAGCACCAGCGAAAGAAATAAGTGATGAGCTATTGAAATATACAGATATAATAGTTCCTAATGAAACTGAAGCTGAAGTAATTACAGGAGTAAAAGTTTTAGATTTAGAAAGTGCAAAGCGTGCTGCAAAGGTTCTAATAGAAAAAGGTGTCAAATATATAATTATAACTTTAGGAGAAAAAGGTGCAGTAGTTGTTACAAAGAACCAAGCAGAAATGGTGAAAGCATTTAAAGTTAATGCAATAGATACGACAGCAGCAGGAGATAGTTTTATTGGAGGATTAAGCTCGAAGCTTGATATTAATGATGTATCATTTGAAAAATTACTGAAAGCTGTTAAATTTGGGAATATGGTTTCATCACTAGTAGTTCAGAAAGAAGGAGCTCAAAGTTCAATACCGTATTTAGAAGATGTATTAGAGACATATAAGGCACATTAGTAATTTTTATTTATTATATAGGAAACAGCTTGTGGAAGTAGATGTGGATAACATTCTAAATAAAAATTAGATAGAAAAATTCGGGTGAAGATGAATTAAAAATTAATTGATGGAGTATCACTTTAATACTCAGCTGTAGGGAGATCTTGTTATTATTTAAAATGTTTATGAGGAGGAATTAAAATGAAAAAAACACCTTTACTAAATAGTGAATTATCAACAGTAATTTCAAAAATGGGGCATACAGATATGCTAGCAATAGGAGATTCAGGATTACCAATACCAGAATGTACTAAGAGGATAGATTTAGCATTAATAAAAAATATTCCTAAATTTATTGATACTTTAAAAGCTGTTTTATTAGAACTTCAAATAGAAGAAGTTATTATCGCTATAGAACTTGAAAGTAATAATATAGACTTATATGAAGAAATAAGAAGAGAAATAGGAAATGTGAAAATAACAATAGTGTGTCATGAAGAATTAAAAGATTTATTAAATAACTGTAAAGCTGTTGTAAGAACAGGTGAGCAAACACCTTATGCCAATATAATCTTAAAATCAGGAGTTGTATTTTAAAGGGAGGGATTTAAATGAATACTATAAAACCAATGTTGAAAATGGTTAATGTAAGTAAAAGTTTCCCTGGCGTTAAAGCTTTGGATAATGTTAATATAACAGCTTATGGTGGTGAAGTTACAGCGCTTTTAGGCGAAAATGGAGCAGGTAAATCTACATTGATGAAAATATTAAGTGGTGTATATAAAAGGGATGAGGGACAAATTTTTGTTCAAGGCGAAGAAGTAGAATTTAAGGGAATTAAAGAAGCGGAAGAGGGTGGAGTAACAATAATTCACCAAGAACTAAGTGTTATTCCAAATTTGACAATAGCGGAGAATATGTTTTTAGGGAATGAGAAATACAATAAATATACTAGAAGAATCGATAAAAAATTATTAGTTGAAAGAAGCAAGATATTTTTAGAACAAATTGGATCAAGCTTAGATCCTAACATGTTAGTAGCAGATATTAATATTGGGCAAAGACAAATGGTCGAAATTGCAAAAGCCCTTACTAAAAATGCAGCAATCATAATAATGGACGAACCAACGACTGCACTTACAGAAGTGGAAACAAAGGAACTATTTAAGGTTATAAGAAATCTAGAGAAAAAAGGAATTGCGATTATTTATATATCTCATAGATTAGAAGAAATATTTGAAATGTGTACGAGGGTAGAAGTTATAAGAGATGGAAAATACGTAGGTGAAGCGCTAGTAAAAGATATTGATAATGACAAATTAATTGCAATGATGGTGGGAAGAAAAATAGAAGACCAATTTCCTTATAGGAAAACAAAAATAGGAAATATCATCCTAGATATAAAGGATTTGACTTATAAAAATAGAGTGAAGAATGCTAGTTTTCACATTAGAGAAGGTGAAATAGTAGGAATAGCTGGACTTATGGGCTCAGGAAGAACAGAGCTTGCAAAAACCATTTTTGGAGAATTTAAAAAGACTTCAGGAACTGTTACTATAGAAGGAAAAATATTAGATATTACAAATTCTAGAGATGCCATGGATAATGGAATATGTTACGTTTCAGAAGATAGAAAGAGCGAAGGCTGTATACTTGAAATGTCAGTAGGTCATAATATGACCTTATGCAATTTAAGTGAGTATCAAAGAAATAACAGATCTATAGACAAGAAGAAAGAAGTAAAAGATATTAAAGAATATATAAAGAAAATTAATATTAAGACGCCAAGTAAGGATCAAAAAATAGGTAACTTGAGTGGAGGAAATCAACAAAAAGTTATTTTAGCTAAATGGCTATTATTATCGCCAAAAGTATTAATAATAGATGAACCAACAAGAGGAATAGATGTAGGAGCGAAAAAAGAGATATATGAATTACTTAATGTTTTAAAAGAAATGGGAAAAGCAATAATAATGATTTCATCGGATTTGCCAGAATTATTAGGGATAACTGATAGGATTATTGTAATGAGTGAAGGTAAGATATCTGGTGAAGTTTCAAGAGAAGAAGCTACTCAAGAGAATATTATGAAGCTTGCGGTAGGTATTAAGACATCTGAAAAAAATAAGTAGTCATTATACGAATTTGTTCCAAATATACCCAAATAAGAAGACGGAGGGATTTCAAATGAATGGAAATATAAAAATAGATTTAAAAAAGTATAGATCACTTATAGGATTATTTTTATTATGTGTAGTAATAACAATTGTAGCACCAAGGTTTTTAACGGTATCTAACATAACTAATGTTTTAACTCAAATTTCTATAAATGCAATAATTGCAGTAGGTATGAGTTTTGTTATATTAACAGGTGGCATAGATCTATCAGTAGGATCAACTGTGGCACTAAGTGGTTCAATTGCAGCTTCAGTAGTTTTAGCTACAGGAAGCATATCGCTTGGAATAGTCTCAGCGGTTATAATAGGAGCAGCTATAGGATTAATTAATGGAGCATTAATATCGAGAGGAAAGTTACAAGCATTTATAGCAACACTTGCAACAATGACGGTATTTAGAGGCGCAACACTTGTATTTACAAAAGGTAATCCAATTTCAAAGTTACCAGAAAAATTCATGACTTTAGGCAATGGAAATATAGGTTTTATTCCTATTCCAATAATAGTCACAATAATAGTTGCAGCAATTGCAATATATGTTCTATCACAAACTAAACTTGGAAGATATATATATGCAGTTGGTGGTAATGAAGATTCATCAAGACTTTCGGGAATAGATACAAAAAAAATAAAAACTTTAGTTTATATGGTAGCAGGAATAGCATCTGCAATTGGAGGAGTTATTTTAACAAGTAGAATAGGATCAGCTTCACCTAATGCAGGTACAGGATATGAATTAGATGCAATAGCAGCAGTTGTTATTGGTGGAACGAGTCTTTCTGGTGGAGAAGGTAAAATATCTGGAACAATTATAGGTGCATTAATTATTGGAGTAATAAGTAATGGATTAAATTTAATGAATGTATCACCTTTTTATCAATTAATTGTAAAAGGTTTAGTAATATTAATAGCGGTATTAGTAGATAAAAAGCAAAAAAGTAACTAGTTTGTAGGAGGGATAAAGATGAAAAGAAAGAAGATAAAAACTATAGTAATACCTCTAGTTTGTTTATTAGTAATGTGCTTATTTTCAGGATGTTCAACTAAAAATGACGAAAAAAAAATAGGATTAGTTTTATCTACTTTAAATAATCCATTCTTTATTTCAATTAAGGATGGAGCAGAGGCTAGAGCAAAAGAATTAGGATATAAATTAGTTGTATTAGATTCTCAAAATGATCCTGCTAAGGAAAGATCGAATGTTGAAGATTTAATTCAGCTTGGAGTTGTTACATTATTAATTAACCCAACAGATAGTGATGCAGTGTCATCATCAATTAAAATTGCTAATAAGAGTGGAATCCCTGTGGTGACATTAGATAGAAAAGCTAATGAAGGAACAGTTACAACTCATATTGCATCAGATAATGTAGCTGGGGGAGCATCAGCAGCTGAATTTGCTTTAAGTAAATTAGCTGATAAAAGTGAAATAAATGTTGTTGAATTACAAGGAACACCAGGAGCATCAGCGACAAGAGATAGAGGAAAAGGATTTGATGATGCAATCCAAAAAGATAGTAGGGTTAAGATAGTATCAAGTCAATCAGGAGATTTTGATAGAGAAAAAGGACTTAAAGTTATGGAAAATATTATACAGGCTGTACCGGAATTTGACGTAGTGTTTTCGCAAAATGATGAGATGGCTTTAGGAGCAGCAAAGGCATTAAAAACTGCTAATAAAAATGTTATTATCATAGGATTTGATGGTAATTCAGATGCAGAGGATGCATTACTTGCAGGTGATATAACAGCAACAGTAGCACAACAACCATCTGAAATGGGTGCTCTTGGGGTTGATATATCTAAGAAAATAGATAATGGTGGAAGTGTAGATAAAGAGATAGCAGCATCAACTAAGATTTTGACAAAAGAAGATATAAATTAAAATATTACAAGCATATGTTATAATTAAGCATAGTACAGCCTAAAGTAGAGTGGGGAAAAGTATAGAGGTGTAGAATAGTGAAAAATATAACAATGAGTGATATAGCAGAAAAAGCAAACGTCTCGAAAACAACAGTATCTAAGGTTTTAAATAATAGAGAAATAAATGTTAGTGCTTCAACCAGACAGAAAATATTAGATCTAGTTAAGCAATTTAATTATATTCCAAATGGAGTTGCAAGGAGCTTGACAACAAGAAAGACAAATACAATAGGGATAATATTACCTGATATAGAAAATCCATTTTTTGCAGCTATGGCAAAAGTAATTGAAGGGATGGCTGAAAATAAAGGATATAACGTGATTTTATGTAACTCTTATAACAATGAAAAGAAAGAAGAAAAATATATAAGGCTTTTAATAAGCAAATTAATTGATGGAGTAATCTATGCATCAGGTGGAAATAGTGAAGAGAGTCTAAATATATTAAGAAGTAATAAAATACCTTTTGTTGTTGTTGATAGATATGTAGACAGTATTGACAAATATAGTGGGGTATTTTCTAAAAACAGCGAAGGTATTGAAAAAGGTGTTAGATATCTGTATAATCTAAATCATAGAAACATTGCTTTTGTTGCTGGTAAGTCTAAAGTTAAGGTAGCTAAACTTAGAAATGAAAGTTATACACATATAAGTAAAGAATTAGGCGTATATAATAAAGATTTAATAGTAGAATCTGATTTTTCAATTGAAGGTGGAATGAAAGCTACTGAAGAATTACTATCAATTAAAAAAAAAATTGATGCTATATTTTATAGCAGTGATGTAATGGCTCTTGGTGGTATGAAGTATCTAATAAGAAATGGATATAATATTCCAACTGATATATCCATATTGGGGTTCGATAATATAAATATAGCAGCATTATTCGAACCAGAACTTACAACTGTTGAACAACCTATACATGAAATAGGTAGAACTGCGTGTGAGCTCTTGGTAAATATAATTGAAGGAAATTGTGAGGATAAGATAATAGAGTTAGATACGAATCTAATAGAAAGAAATAGTGTCAAAAGGATACATAAAGAGAGCTCATAGATATTCATAGCATAAGTATACGTTGAAGTTGGATATATATTAAGAGTATAAGAGCAACTTAATGTTTGTATATCTATAAAAGCAGATTCGACAAGGAAAAAGTATATTAGATATTATAAGTAGAGTATTTTATACACATCAAAGGAAATAATAGTACAGAGATGTGCCCTATATAAAAAATAAATAATGTGAAGTGAGGAAAAAAATGAGTAGAGAATTAGATGAACTATCCATTAAT